>ERZ1023447.8-NODE-8-length-135477-cov-15.198387_pt1 | contig 135477 bp, 124 predicted proteins | sample MGYA00380523_ERZ1023447 | MGnify/ENA primary metagenome ERZ1023447 (study PRJEB33173, sample SAMEA4830373) | metagenome | study: EMG produced TPA metagenomics assembly of the PRJEB25223 data set... | reverse complement strand
CTAAGCTAAGGCAAGGATTCTGGATGGTTTTTAGATTTGGGGTGAATAATTGGGGATAATAGATTGAAATAGAATATGAACAAATTGATAAGAGGATTTTAAAGTAATCTCTAACAATGCTTTAGAAACTATGGTGTGCTATTCTAAATTCAATTCACTATAACTTGTTTACGTTTTAAAAAAGAGCCGGGGGGCTCTTTTTACTTATCTTCAGTTCCCTGCATTTCTTTTATCACAGCTAGTCTAGTCTGGATATCCTTTTCCAAGACCTTAAACTTGTAAGTCAAGTCTTCTTGGTATTCCTTGATAAGTTCTTTTTGCTGGTTAATGATTTGCAGGCTGTTTTGGATAATATCCACATCGTCCTTGATAGCTTGAACGCGGTCAGTGGTATTCAAGACTTCATCTGTGATGGTTTGGCGATTTTTTGTAACCAGATAACTTCCGGCTGCAGCTCCTGCAAATAGCAGTAGGTTGGATAATTTCATAGCAACTCCTTAAGCGTTTTTGATGGTTTCAGCGACTTGAGCAAGTTTGTCAAAGTCTGGTTCGTGGGCGATAAAATCAATCTTGAGGTCATCGTCAGCACTGTAGCGAGGCACAAGGTGAACGTGAGTATGAAAAACTGTTTGACCAGCGACTTCTTCACAGTTGGAAATGATATTCATACCAGCAGCCTTAGTGACTTTCATGACTTTTTGAGCTACTTTTGGTACTTGGGCAAAGAGTTGGCTGGCGCTCGTAGCATCCATCTCCAAAAGATTGCGATAGTGTTCTTTTGGCACGACCAAGGTGTGTCCTAGTGTTACTTGAGAGATATCAAGAAAGGCAAGGACCTGCTCATCTTCATATACTTTTGAAGCAGGAATTTCCCCTGCGATGATTTTACAAAAAATGCAATCTGACATAAAATCTACCTCTACTGTACTGAATTTTGATATAATATAGCTACATTATACCAGATTTGGAGAAAATATGTTAGAAATTAAAAACCTGACAGGTGGCTATGTTCATGTTCCTGTTTTGAAAGATGTGTCCTTTACTGTTGAAAGTGGGCAGTTGGTCGGTTTGATTGGTCTCAATGGTGCTGGGAAATCAACGACGATCAATGAGATTATCGGTCTGTTGGCACCTTATAGTGGCTCCATCAATATCAATGGCCTGACTATGCAAGGAGATGCGACTAGCTACCGCAAGCAGATTGGCTACATTCCTGAGACGCCTAGTCTGTATGAGGAATTGACCCTCAGAGAGCATATCGAAACGGTTGCTATGGCTTACGGTATTGAGCAAAAAGTGGCTTTCGAACGAGTAGAGCCCTTGTTAAAGATGTTCCGTCTGGACCAGAAATTAGACTGGTTCCCTGTTCATTTTTCAAAAGGGATGAAGCAGAAGGTCATGATTATCTGTGCTTTTGTGGTGGATCCAAGTCTTTTCATCGTGGATGAGCCTTTCCTTGGTCTTGATTCGCTAGCTATTTCTGATTTGATTCAGCTTTTGGAAGTGGAGAAGCAAAAGGGCAAGTCTATTCTCATGAGTACCCACGTGCTGGATTCGGCGGAGAAGATGTGTGATGCCTTTGTCATTCTTCACAAGGGAGAGGTGCGTGCCAAAGGCAATCTCCTGCAACTACGCGAAGCCTTTGATATGCCTGAGGCTAGTTTGAATGATATTTACTTGGCTCTGACAAAAGAGGAGGACCTATGAAAGACTTGTTTTTAAAGAGAAAGCAGGCCTTTCGTAAGGAGTGTCTTGGTTATCTGCGCTATGTGCTCAATGACCACTTTGTCTTGTTCCTGCTTGTCCTGTTGGGCTTTCTAGCCTACCAGTACAGTCAACTCTTACAACATTTTCCTGAAAATCATTGGCCTATCCTTTTGTTTGTAGGAATTACGTCTGTTTTACTTTTACTTTGGGGAGGAATTGCCACCTATATGGAGGCTCCAGACAAGCTCTTTCTCTTAGTTGGAGAAGAGGAAATTAAGCTCCATCTCAAGCGTCAAACTGGCATTTCCCTAGTCTTTTGGATTTTTGTCCAGACCCTCTTCTTGCTTTTATTTGCGCCTTTATTTTTAGCAATGGGTTATGGCTTGCCAGTTTTTCTGCTCTATGTGCTTTTATTGGGAGTAGGAAAATATTTCCACTTTTGTCAAAAGGCCAGCAAATTTTTCACTGAAACTGGACTGGACTGGAACTATCTTATTTCTCAAGAAAGCAAGCGTAAGCAAGTCTTGCTTCGTTTCTTTGCCCTCTTTACGCAGGTCAAGGGAATTTCAAACAGCGTTAAGCGTCGTGCCTATCTGGACTTTATTTTAAAGGCTGTTCAGAAGGTGCCTGGGAAGATTTGGCAAAATCTCTATCTGCGTTCTTATCTGCGAAATGGCGACCTCTTTGCTCTCAGTCTTCGTCTTCTCTTACTTTCCGTACTGGCGCAGGTTTTTATCGAGCAAGCTTGGATTGCGACAGCAGTGGTAGTTCTCTTTAACTACCTCTTGCTCTTCCAGTTGCTGGCCCTCTATCATGCCTTTGACTACCAGTATTTGACCCAACTCTTTCCGCTGGACAAGGGGCAAAAGGAAAAAGGCTTACAGGAGGTAGTTCGAGGATTGACCAGTTTTGTTTTACTTGTGGAATTAGTTGTTGGGTTGATTACCTTCCAAGAAAAACTAGCCCTTCTAGCCTTACTAGGAGCTGGTTTGGTTTTACTAGTCTTGTATTTGCCTTATCAGGTAAAACGTCAGATGCAGGACTAACATTGCTGATACGACACTAAAAAAGAAGTTGAGTTCAGTCTGTCTCAACTTCTTTTTTGTTACTACAGGATAATGGTTGGTCCGTAGAGACTTATACTCTTCGAAAATCTCTTCAAACCACGTCAGCGTCGTCTTACCGTACTCAAGTACAGCTTGCGGCTAGCTTCCTAGTTTGCTCTTTGATTTTCATTGAGTATTAACTTGGTCTTGACTTGGTCAAAGTGGAAGCGGTCATAGGCCCGCCAAGCGGCGCGAGTTGGAGCATCTGGATCAAGAGCGCTGAGTCCCATGAGAAGACTGGAAGTCTGGTAAAATTTTTCTAGTTCAATCAAGAATCGATTATCCACTGTTTCAGCCTTGGCTAGAAAACCAAGAATAGAGTTTAATTGCTCCTGAAAGCGGACGTCGTCAGCGCTTGCCTGTTTGCATGCTTGGTAGGCTTTGTTTAAGTCAGTAATCAAAGTATGAGCTCTTTTGATGGGGTCTGTATCTGTCATGGGAATGCCTCCTTTAATCTGGGTGCCAGTCTTACTTCTGGCAACTGTGTTTTGATACTGTTAGTTTATCACTTTTAATTCTTTTTTTTATTCAAATCTTTAATTGTCATTGAAATGTCTTGAATTGCGCTGAGTGAATTCTATGATAAAATAGTTGTAAGCTCATCATGATGTTGTAGAAAATAATCCTTTTAGGAGTTTTCAAAGACTGTTTAGGATTGGGTGTGCTTGGGCTAGACCTTTTCTGTTATTCTTTTCTTAGGAGGAGAATCCAATGAAATATATGATTATTCAGACGCAGAAAACAGTCTATAAAGTAAACATCGACGATATCTACTATATCCAAACACATCCAACTAAAGCCCATACCGTACAGATTGTTACAGAAGAAGCTAGTTTTAATATGCTTCAAAATTTAAGTAATCTTGAGAACCAATGTGGGGAAACCTTGATGAGATGTCATCGAAATTGTTTGGTTAATCTTGATAAATTAAAATCGATTGATTTTCAAGAAAGAATCCTTTTTCTCGGAGAAGAAGGTCAATACGCTGTCAAGTATGCCAGACGTCGCTATAGAGAAATTCGTCAAAAATGGTTGAAAGAGGGAGAGTAAGAAGATGAGAATATTTGTTTTAGAGGATGATTTTTCCCAACAGACTAGAATTGAAACGACGATTGAGAAACTTTTGAAAGCACATCATATCATTCCTAGCTCTTTTGAGGTATTTGGCAAGCCGGACCAACTGCTGGCTGAAGTGCATGAGAAGGGGGCCCATCAGCTATTCTTTTTGGATATTGAGATTCGAAATGAAGAGATGAAGGGACTGGAAGTGGCTAGAAAGATTCGGGATCGGGATCCTTATGCCCTGATTGTCTTTGTGACGACTCACTCGGAGTTTATGCCCCTGTCTTTTCGCTACCAAGTGTCTGCTTTGGACTACATTGATAAGGCCTTGTCAGCAGAGGAGTTTGAATCTCGGATCGAGACAGCCCTCCTCTATGCCAATAGTCAAGATAGTAAAAGTCTGGCGGAAGATTGCTTTTACTTTAAATCAAAATTTGCCCAATTTCAGTATCCTTTTAAAGAGGTTTACTATCTCGAAACGTCGCCCAGAGCCCATCGTGTTATTCTCTATACCAAGACAGACAGGCTGGAATTTACAGCGAGTTTAGAGGAGGTTTTCAAGCAGGAGCCCCGTCTCTTGCAGTGCCACCGCTCTTTTCTCATCAATCCTGCAAATGTGGTGCATTTGGATAAGAAAGAAAAACTGCTTTTCTTTCCCAATGGTGGAAGTTGTCTAATCGCCCGTTATAAGGTCAGGGAAGTGTCTGAGGCCATCAATAAATTACACTGAGCTAGGAGAATTTATGAACATTGCTTGGATATTGTTGTATACACTTGTTACTAATGGACTAGAAATTGTCATCTTCTTTAAGGTGGATGGAATTGATCTTACTTTCGAGAGGATTTTTAAGGCCTTTCTTTTTAAGATACTGTTGGCCTTTGTTTTTGTGATGATTAGCTATATAGTAGGAAATGTTTACCTATCTTATTTTATGGAACCCTTGTACGGCATAGGCTTATCTTTCTTATTATTGAGAGGGCTTCCTAAAAAACTCCTTTTCTTTTATGGTCTCTTTCCAATGATATTGGTGAATCTCTTTTATAGAGGAGTCTCCTATTTTGTGCTTCCATTTTTGGGACAAGGGCAAGTATATGATGGCTACTCATTTACTGGGTTATGTATAATAATTTTCAATTTCTTCATTTCTCTAGCTTTTTTGAAATGGTTGGACTACGATTTTACTAGCTTGAGAAAGGAGATTCTCGATAAAGCCTTTCAAAAGTCCCTGACTCAGATTAACTGGATAATGGGTGGCTACTATCTAGTCATGGAAAGTCTGTCTTTTTTTGAATATGAACAAAGTATTCAATCAAAGACTGTTCGCCATCTCATCCTAGTCTTTTACCTACTCTTTTTTATGGGGGTTATCAAGAAATTGGATACCTATTTGAAGGAAAAACTCTATGAGAGATTGGAACAAGAGCAGGCCCTGCGCTATAGAGATATGGAACGCTATAGTCGGCATATAGAGGAGCTTTACAAGGAAGTACGGAGCTTTCGTCATGATTATACCAACCTCTTGACTAGCTTACGTCTGGGCATTGAAGAGGAGGATATGGAGCAGATAAAAGAGGTCTATGGCTCCGTCTTAAAGGATTCCAGTCAGAAATTGCAGAACAATAAATATGACCTGGGCAGATTGGTAAATATTCGTGATAAAGCCCTCAAAAGTCTTCTAGCAGGGAAATTTTTAAAAGCCAGAGATAAGAACATTGTCTTTAATGTCGAAGTTCCTGAGGAGATTCAGGTCGAGGGGATGAGTCTACTTGATTTTCTAACCATTGTGTCTATCCTTTGTGACAATGCTATTGAAGCCAGTGTGGAAGCTAGTCAACCTCATGTTTCAATCGCCTTTTTAAAAAATGGAGCACAGGAGACCTTTATCATCGAAAACTCCATCAAAGAAGAGGGCATCGATATTTCTGAAATCTTCTCCTTTGGAGCCAGTTCTAAAGGGGAGGAGAGAGGAGTTGGTCTCTATACCGTCATGAAGATTGTGGAAAGCCATCCTAATACCAGTCTAAATACCACCTGTCAAAATCAAGTCTTTCGTCAGGTACTTACTGTGATACATACAGAATGATGAAAAATAAGACCGAGAGTACTTGTTTCTCGGTCTTATTTTTTTATAGTTGTATTGGATGATGAAGTTCTTATGTGATGTAATGAGCATATCTATTAATGTTATATAATAAATCTTCCCACAATCCTCCACCTGTAATTTGGTTGAGTTCGGTAGTTGTTAGTTCTTGAAATGAAGTTAGGTTTTGTTTCTTATCCATGTTATGATTCTCCTTTTTGATAAGATAATAAATAGTTATAGAGTGTTATCTGAAAATTAATCAGAATGTGTTAAAATTTTATCTTTGAAATAATCAAAATATGTTTTCTTTGTAGTTACACTAGTGACGCGACCTTGTAAGCCATATTGGATGAGTTTACTATCCTCGTTAGATAGTTTTGCAAGAGCGGTTAATTTAAAGAGATTTCCTTGCTCTGTTCTGGTAGGAGTTTGATCAATTGTCTGAAGTTGGCCGATGATGGTGGTGCCGTGATTTCCAATCTTCTCCAGTTTTAATCTTACAGTTTGTCCTTTATCTAGTAGAGGTAGATAGTCAGAAGATACGTAGTAAGTGATTAGTACTTCTCTTGTATCTGTGATGACAGGGAATATTTGAGCAATTTCTGTACCAGTTGGAATTCTATTTTTACCTTCAAATTCGCTGTTCAGATGAACGATACCTTTACTTGGGGAGGTTAAGGTATTGTTTTCCAAACGCTGTGTGGCTTGATCTAGTTGTACTTTTAATTCTGTTAATTGATTCTCCACAGTTAGTTGTTGCTGTGAGGCTGTCTGTAAAAACTGAGTGCGGAGTACTTCAATTTTGGTTGCTAAACTGTTATCATAAGTTGCTACACTTCCGATACCAGCTTGCTGAATTTTGAGGCTTGCGATAGATGATTCAAGACCTGCAATACTTTGATTAATTTGAGATAAAAATGGCTCCTCTGCAGTTCCTTGTGTTTGTCCTTGTGAGGCTACAAGATAACGATTCAAAATTGACTGGTGCGGATTGCCAGTTGGTAAGCGTGCTCTGTTATTTATGATAGCATCTCTCAACTCTTGATATTCTCCAATTTGTTGTTGAACTTTTGTAATTTCTTGTTCAATAGCTGATGAACTGCTATTGGCAAGATTAGCTTGATTTGAAACCTCAGTGTTAGTCTTTGTGATACCCAGTTCAATATCATGGGATTGTTTAGTAAAATTCATAAAGGTATTATGGTAGCCAAATTCATCCTCGCCAGAAAAAAGATCAGTCGCTTTTTCTAAGCTTTGTTTCAAAATTCCAAGTCCTTCTTTTTGCTTCTCAAGTCTTTGTAATTGAGTTGCTAAGGCAGTTTTCTGACTTTCTTCCATTGTTTCAGAGTATTTGATGAGTAAGTCACCTTTCTCAACTACTTGATTTGCCACTAAATGATTAGCAAGGATAGGATTATCACTGGTCGACTGAATAGATGCAATGACACTTGTAGGGGCGATTTCTCCTTGGGAAGTAACAGTAATTTCTTTTGTGGCAACAAGGGAGAAAATCAAGATGAAAGTAAACAGTAATGAAAGAGGTATAATTAACACTGTCGCATAGTTATGGTAACGTCTCTGATAAAACTCGACGCTTCTAAAAAGATTAGGATTCATGACATTCTCCTTATTTATTGAATAGATGATGGTAGAAGCCTTGCGCCTGCATTAACTCTTGGTGACTACCAACTTCAATGATTTTCCCCTGGTCAAGAACAATGACACGGTTAGTTCGTTCGGCTATACTGAGACGATGGGCTACAAAGAGAATGGTTTTATCAGTTAGGGATATAAGATTATCTATAACCTTTTTCTCAGTCAAGACATCAAGACCGCTAGTAGCTTCATCTAGTATTAAAACAGGAGCTTTAGTTAAAAGAGCACGAGCGAGAGCGATTCGTTGCTTTTGTCCTCCTGATAGACCAGCTCCATCAGAGAGCTGAGTTTGATAGCCCATAGGCATTCTTTCAATGTCTTGACGAATTTCAGCTAATTCACAAGCTTTTAGAATATCTTCTTGGCTAATCATATGATTACCGCCCAAGGTTAAGTTTTCCAAAATAGAGCCATTAAAGATATAGGCTTGTTGTGGTAGGTAATTAATATGACGGCGCAAGACTTTTTTATCAATGTTTTTAATATCCTGATGATTGATGGAAATATGCCCTTTGTAGGGTTCAAAGAAATTGACAATCATTTTGGCTAAAGTTGTTTTACCAGAACCACTAACTCCAACTAGGCTAACCTTATCTCCTTGTTTAATCGTGAGATTAATATCTGTTAAGGTATCTCGTCCAAAACCATACTTATAAGAAAGGTCATCAAATTCAATATCGCCCATCAAAAAATGTGAATGAACAGGGTTTTCTTGAACTTGAAATTCAGATTCGACTAGATAGACTTCGTTCAAACGGTTATTAGCGACCTTCGCAGATTGGAGTTTGGTTTAGAGGTTGATAATATTTTCCATAGGAGTTGTAAAGTAAGAAAAAAGTGTGTTAAAGGTAATCAGCTGACCGATAGAAATTTTACTCGACATGACTAATTAAGCGCCAAACCATAGGATAAGGATATTCAGAACTAATTTTGTTCCCTGCTTTAAACTCGTTTGTAAAATAGAATATTTACTGAGCTTAAAGGATTTTTCCAAATAATCTACAAATTCGCTGTCTATATTTTGATAGCGATTTTCTTCACTCGTGAGCGACTTTATAGTCTCAATCCCGTTGATATCTTCGATAATGGCAGAGCTAACCATAGAATTACTTTGCATGACATCATGGTTCATTTTTTCGAAAGGCTTCATAAAAGAAAAGATGATGAACATGTATATAGGAATGGAAATAAGAGAAAGAAGGAAGAGATTAGGGTTTTGTGCCAGCAAGACTCCCTCTACAAGAATCAGAATAGAAACATCCAGAAAAAGAGAAAGAATGGTAGAAGCCAAGGCATCTATAATAGAGTTAGCATCTGTGAACCGTGAAATGATTTCTCCTGTACGACGTGTCGCAAAGAAAGACATGGGAAGTTCAAAAATATGGCGAATATAGGATAAAATCACATCAATACTTAATCTCTGACTCAGAACGGTTAGGAGATAATCTCTGGAGAAGCTCATGACTTGTTGGAGGATATAGGTGATAACCAGACCAACTGAGATGATTCCTAAAGTTGATTTCATCTGATTTGGAATGTATTCATCCAAGATTCCTTGGAGATAGTAAGAACCACCTATATTGATAATAGTGACCAATAAGCTTGAGAGAACAATGTAAGCAATGAGAGATTTTTGTTTGAAAATCAGAGGAAGGAAGCTTGCTTAGTAGACCATTCTTTTTATCTTTATGGGGTTGATAGCTGGGTTTGGTAGCTAGAAAAATAGCTACTCCAGTCCATTCATAGAAAAAGCGTTCTTTTGACATTTTAGTGATTTTTACAGAAGGGTCAGGATCACCAATAATCAGATAGTCTTTCTTTGTTTGATAGACAACATAGTAATGTTGGAGTTTTCCTTCTTTGTTAACGTGAACGATAAATGGATAGGGGACATCACTCATGTCAAAGAGCGTTTTATCTGCTTGAACAGGTCTTGTTTCAAAGCCCATTTCATCAGCGGCTTTTACAATGCCAAGAGCAGTCGTCCCTTCTTTATTGGTCTTTGCAAGTTCTCTCAAGTGAGCTAGAGAAAAATCTGAACCATAGAATTTAGCAATCGAGGCTAAGGCAGCGACACCACAGTCTCTCGCATCTATTTGAGGAACAAATGTACGTTTATAAGAAGTCATTGGCAATTCCTTTCATATAGTGGATAGGTCTATTATGTCATAAAACTAAGTTCATATTTTATGAAATCTTGAATAGTCATTAAAACTTCCTGAATGGTAAAAAAGTGATTAGAAATTATTTTTTTTAAACATTTAGAGGTGGCTTGAAATAAAAAAGCTAATTCAAGACGTTTCGATGACAATTCAAGATCTGGATGAAAAATTTTAAAAAACGATGATATACTAAACTTATCAAAGTTACAACAAGACAAAAATAAAAAAAGAAAAAGGGAGTATTTGTCATGAATACAAAAATGATGGAACAATTTTCTGTTATGGATAATGAAGAACTCGAAATAGTTAGTGGAGGAAGAGGCAATTTAGGATCTGCAATCGGTGGTTGTATTGGAGCAGTACTATTAGCTGCTGCGACTGGTCCGATAACTGGGGGAGCAGCAACACTTATTTGTGTAGGTTCAGGAATTATGTCCTCTTTGTAAGATTATGATTCTTAAATATAGTATTATTATCGCTATTAATTTACTGTCTTATTTACTTACTTACAAAATATCAAAGTTATCTAAGAATGATGAGAATAAGATAGTTAGCAAAATTTTAATTATATTATCAATCGTTTATGTAATCGTTGATGCTTTACTTAGTTGATGGATTGGTAGGAATAAAAAACTTAACTATAAACTATTATTTACTAATATTTTTTGCTTTCTGCAAGTTAATAAATAGTATAGTAAAACTTTTTATTGCAAGGAGAATAACGAAATTAAGATATTTTAGATACTCAAGATTATTGAAATCTTAGACTAAAAAATAGGTACTGCTACCTTTAAGAAGATAGTAGACGTATATACTTTTTTAAGAAAATCAAAAAGATACTATAAAAAATCTATTTGTTTATTGAATTTAAGACTTTGGTAACAAATTGAAAATAAAAAGGAGGTATTCATCATGAATACAAAAATGTTGTCACAGTTAGAGGTTATGGATACTGAAATGCTTGCGAAAGTTGAAGGGGGGTATAGCTCCACTGATTGTCAAAATGCACTGATTACAGGAGTCACTACGGGAATTATAACTGGTGGAACTGGAGCAGGTTTGGCCACTTTAGGAGTAGCTGGACTTGCTGGTGCATTTGTTGGAGCACACATTGGTGCAATTGGGGGTGGATTAACATGCTTAGGAGGTATGGTTGGTGATAAATTGGGACTAAGTTGGTAAGACTTATAGTAAAATTATGAGGATTCTATTCTGATTTATTTTAGTTTTTTAAAAAAGGAGTATTTGTCATGGATACAAAAATGATGTCACAATTTTCTGTTATGGATACTGAAATGCTTGCTTGCGTTGAAGGTGGCGGATGCAATTGGGGAGATTTTGCCAAAGCAGGTGTTGGAGGAGGAGCAGCACGAGGTCTTCAGCTAGGAATTAAAACAAGAACATGGCAAGGTGCAGCAACTGGTGCTGTGGGAGGAGCTATACTTGGAGGTGTGGCCTATGCAGCGACATGTTGGTGGTAATTATGGATTTTAAAAGTTTTATTATTGGTTTAGTAGTTGGTATATTTGGTCCTTATATGGATAATTTAATTAGAAAAATATTTTCAAAATTTCCCAAAAAGGATACAGATAGTACCCCCTAAAAAATAAATTTCTCCCCTGTATTTGCTAGCTTAATTTACAGGGGAGTTTCTTTAATTTTGTTTCGCCTGTCAAAATGATATGTGATAGCAGGATGAAAAGTCTACAAACAAGTTGGTATCAATACAATATAAAGAGGAAAGTATGTTTTTCATGCTTGCTTTTTTAATTTTTACAATTCAAGATGTTTCGATGACAATTCAAGATTTGGATGAAAAATTTTAAAAAACAATGATATACTAAACTTGTCAAAGTTGCAACGGGTGCTGCTACATTATGTTAAAAATCGCTCTTGATTGATAAGCTGGATTTGTTAGGAAAGGAGTAAATAATTATGGATAAGAAAAAGATAGTTTCGACTATAATATGTATAGTATTTCTTGTAGTGTCAGTAGATAATTTTTTTAGAGACTTAACCCCGTTACTGTTCATTTTAAATATTATTGGCCTGTCTTGCTTTTCAGTGCTAACATACATTAACATAAAAGAGATACTCTTAAATATAAGTAAATGATGATTTGGTTAGTCCTAGAACCAATCAACTTATGTTTATCGGCTTGGCAGATTTTATGTTTGTCATTTGTTTGTATAGAGGTATTTCAGAAACAGAATTCTATCAACAACTAATCGCTTATATAGGTGTATTCTCTGCTTGTTTATCACGCTTCTGCTCATGTGGGGCTTGAAGTATTATAAAAAGTAGCTTTCTATCCTTTTCTGACAGGATATTTGAGTAGAAGGCTCTATTAAATTGTTAGTGAAATAAATGAATGGAGGTATTTAATATGAAATACAGATTATTTTTTGTTATTTTCTTGAGTAGTGTGTTGGATATTCTTTTAGGGACATTTTTACAAATCTCTATCGTATCTATTGGGTGGCTTGTTCTTTACAGTGGTTTGTTTGAAGCAGGAGTTTTCCTTCTTGCTAATAAAGGGGTGGCGGTAAAAATCAAGGAAGTAGATATTCGAAATCGCTTTAAATTTATTTTTGGAAAAACCTTATGGTTTCAAATTCTTTTGCTCATCTTTTTGATAATCAAACTTTATCTTTGTTTGGATGCGAGGTTGATTTTATTCTATGGACATATTTTCATTGTCTTTAATGCCTTAATGTATCTATTATCTAGTAGTCAGGTTAGCCTTAAAAAGAACAAACTGTCTTCTTAATCTTACAGCAGTAGAGCCTGACAAGGTGAGGTCATAGTAGGAAGAATTTCTATGAAAAAGTATCAACTTCTATTCAAAATAAGTGCAGTTTTCTCTTACTTATTTTTCGTATTTGGTCTTTCTCAGATGACGCTTATTATTCAAAATTATTGGCAATTTTCTTCCCAGATTGGCAATTTCGTCTGGATTCAAAATTTCTTGAGTTTGCTATTTAGCGGAGTCATGATTTGGATTCTGGTTAAGACAGGTCATGGTTATCTCTTTCACATTCCAAGAAAAAAATGGCTTTGGTATTCGATTTTGACAGTATTAGTGGTAGTGCTCCAGATCTCTTTTAACGTTCAGACAGCTAAACATGTTCAGTCAACTGCTGAAGGTTGGGCTGTATTGATCGGTTATAGTGGGACCAACTTTGCTGAGCTAGGTATCTATATAACTTTGTTCTTTCTGACTCCACTTATGGAAGAGCTAATCTATAGAGGATTACTGCAACACGCCTTTTTTAAGCATTCGAGATTTGGCCTTGATTTGCTTCTTCCGTCAATTTTATTTGCTCTTCCTCATTTTTCAAGCCTGCCTAGTCTGTTAGATATCTTCGTCTTTGCAACAGTTGGAATCATCTTTGCTAGTTTGACCCGCTATACCAAGAGTATTTATCCATCCTATGCGGTGCATGTGATCAATAATATTGTAGCGACCTTCCCGTTTTTGCTCACTTTTCTACATAGGGTCTTGGGGTAAAAAAACAAAAGGCTTGCTTTTCAGCCATAGAGGAGGTCATCATGTATAAACACTTATTTTTCCTAGATTCCAAAACTTTAGATCGGTTGACACCCTATATTCTAGTCTTGGCTTCTGACACCATTGCTTTTAATGTTTTTGTGCTAACCTTTGTATCTGCGGTGGTTTTTAATTTCCTAAATTCCATGCTAGCTTTAATGGCTATATTCATAGGGGCTGGCTATGTGGTCGGATTTTGGTTACTAATACTCAATGAAAATCAAAGAGCAAACTAGGAAACTAGCCGCAGGCTGTACTTGAGTACGGCAAGGCGACGTTGACGTGGTTTGAATTTGATTTTCGAAGAGTATAAAATGGTTTGTTTTGGAAAGGCTAGAACTAAAGAATGACGTGTAGGAAGTCTGTTTGTTGAGGAGGATAATTTTATGGAGTTTTTTGATAAATTTCATGCCTTGTGTTTTGGATTTTTAGTACTAATAATCGTTATTACAGTTCCTTATACGATTAACCATGGGGATTTTTTTCAAAATGAATCTGCATTGATTATTGTAAGTCTTCTAGTAACCTCTCTGAGTGTTGCTTATGCTAGAAAGTTTGAAATGATTTCTTTTGGGATGTTAAGCAAGAAACAACTTTTGCTTTTCATTGCAATCTTTCTTCTAAGTGTGCTTGAGACGCTGATTTATATTCATTTCTTCGCTGTTTCTTCTGGCGCAGGAGTTCAACACTTGGCGGAAGTCAGCAGAGGAATTTCCCTGTCTTTGATTTTGACTACCTCAGTTTTTGGCCCCATCCAGGAGGAACTCATTTTCAGAGGACTTCTTCAAGGTGCGGTTTTTGACAATTCTTGGTTAGGGCTTGTGCTAACTTCCTCTCTCTTTTCTTTCATGCATGGACCTTCTAATGTCCCTTCGTTTATTTTTTATCTACTTGGGGGTTTGTTGCTGGGCTTTGCTTATAAAAAGAGCCAAAACCTATGGGTTTCTACTCTAGTTCATATGCTTTACAACAGTTGGCCACTCTTATATTATTTATAAAAATCATGAAAAGGTAAGTAGGAGATTGTGCTTACCTTTTTCTTTCTATAATGATAACCCAAACCACTCCAGAGGCTTTTCTTTGAGAATCGGGTTAGAGTGGTTGACGAATAGGCCAAAAACTAGTAGAATAGTAAGGAAACTTTATACGGAGGAAAGAAATGGATTTGGGTGATAATGAGCTAACACTGACTCCCATACCTGGGAAAAGTGGCAAGGCTTATATGGGTAGCTATCCTGATGGGAAGCGCATCTTTGTAAAAATGAACACCTCTCCAATCCTACCTGGTCTAGCTAGAGAACAAATTGCTCCACAATTATTATGGAGTCGTCGTTTGGCAGATGGGCGTGATATGTGTGCTCAAGAATGGTTGACAGGCAAGATATTGACCCCCTATGATATGAATCGTAAGCAAATCGTCAATATTTTAACCCGTCTTCATCGCTCACGTCCGTTGATGACACAATTGAGTCGTTTGGGCTATGCCATGGAAACACCTGTAGATTTACTACAGTCTTGGCAAGAAACGGCTCCAGATGCTTTGCGTAAAAATCATTTTATCAGTGAAGTGATGGCTGATTTACGTCAGACTATTCCAGGATTTAGAGAGGACCATGCGACCATTGTCCATGGAGATGTACGACATAGTAATTGGATTGAGACAGATAGTGGCTTGATTTATTTAGTAGATTGGGATTCGGTTCGCTTGACCGATCGCATGTTTGATGTGGCCCATATGCTCTGCCATTATATTTCAGAACATCAGTGGAAGGAATGGTTGACCTACTACGGTTACAAGTACAATCAAACGGTATTAAGTAAATTGTATTGGTATGGTCAATTGTCTTATTTGAGTCAGATTTCCAAGTATTATATGAACCAAGATTTAGAAAATGTCAATCGGGAGATTCATGGTTTGCGTCATTTCCGAGACAAGTATGGAAAGAGAAGATGAGAGTTAGAAATCGTAAAGGGGCAACAGAATTACTAGAGGCAAATCCCCAGTATGTGGTCCTCAATCCCTTGGAAGCCAAGGCAAAATGGCGGGACTTGTTTGGCAATGATAATCCCATTCATGTGGAAGTTGGAAGTGGAAAGGGTGCCTTTGTTTCAGGTATGGCCAAGCAAAACCCTGACATCAACTATATCGGGATTGATATTCAAAAGTCTGTTTTGAGCTACGCTTTGGACAAGGTGCTTGAAGTTGGAGTGCCTAACATCAAGCTCTTGTGGGTAGATGGTTCTGACTTAACTGACTATTTTGAAGACGGTGAGATTGATCGCTTGTATCTGAACTTTTCAGATCCATGGCCGAAAAAACGCCATGAAAAGCGTCGTTTGACCTACAAGACCTTCTTGGATACCTTCAAACGTATCTTGCCTGAAAATGGAGAAATTCATTTCAAGACGGATAACCGTGGCTTGTTTGAGTACAGTTTAGTGAGCTTTTCTCAATATGGCATGAAACTCAATGGTGTCTGGTTAGATTTGCATGCCAGTGATTTTGAAGGCAATGTCATGACAGAATACGAGCAAAAATTCTCAAACAAGGGGCAAGTTATCTACCGAGTTGAGGCAGAATTTTAAGAGATAGCCTAAAATTAGGCTGTACAAGTGCTTTTGCTTTACATAAGTTGGCAAACGTGCTATACTGATAGTAAGAATATGAAAAGTGAGGCGGGGAAATATCTTCGCCTCTTGCTTATGAGGAGGTGGACGCAATCGCAACAATCGTAGAATTAGTCAGAGAAGTTGTAGAACCTGTCATAGAAGCTCCTTTTGAACTCGTGGATATCGAGTATGGAAAGATTGGCAGTGACATGATTCTCAGTATTTTTGTAGATAAACCCGAAGGAATTACCTTGAACGACACGGCAGACTTGACAGAAATTATCAGTCCTGTCCTAGACACTATCAAGCCAGATCCCTTCCCAGAACAATATTTCCTAGAAATTACCAGTCCAGGTTTGGAACGTCCTTTGAAAACCAAGGATGCCGTCGCTGGAGCGGTTGGAAAATACATCCATGTCGGGCTCTACCAAGCCATCGATAAGCAAAAGGTCTTTGAAGGAACCTTGTTGGCCTTCGAAGAGGACGAGTTGACTATGGAATATATGGACAAGACGCGTAAGAAAACCGTCCAAATTCCATACAGTTTAGTATCAAAAGCACGTTTAGCAGTTAAATTATAGAAAAAGAAAGGATAGCTTTTGAGGATTCAAAAGTGAAGAAAACATGAGTAAAGAAATGCTAGAGGCCTTCCGCATTTTGGAAGAAGACAAGGGAATCAAAAAAGAAGACATCATCGACGCAGTAGTAGAGTCGCTTCGTTCCGCTTATCGCAGACGCTATGGTCAGTCAGACAGCGTAGCTATTGACTTCAACGAAAAAACAGGTGACTTTACAGTTTATACTGTCCGTGAAGTTGTTGATGAAGTATTTGATAGCCGTTTGGAAATCAGCTTGAAAGATGCTCTTGCCATTAATTCAGCTTATGAACTTGGAGACAAAATCAAGTTTGAAGAAGCACCAGCTGAGTTTGGTCGTGTAGCAGCCCAATCTGCCAAACAAACCATCATGGAAAAAATGCGCAAGCAAACACGTGCCATCACTTACAATACTTACAAAGAACATGAGCAAGAAATCATGTCTGGTACAGTAGAACGCTTTGACAACCGCTTTATCTATGTCAACCTTGGTAGCATCGAAGCCCAATTGTCAAAACAAGACCAAATTCCTGGAGAAGTTTTTGCTTCTCATGATCGTATCGAAGTTTATGTTTACAAGGTTGAAGACAACCCTCGTGGTGTGAACGTCTTTGTTAGCCGTAGCCATCCAGAAATGATCAAACGTTTGATGGAGCAAGAAATTCCAGAAGTTTATGATGGAACTGTTGAAATCATGAGCGTGGCTCGTGAAGCAGGTGACCGTACGAAGGTTGCTGTTCGTAGCCACAATCCAAACGTGGATGCTATCGGTACAATCGTTGGACGTGGTGGTGCTAATATCAAGAAGATTACTAGCAAATTCCACCCAGCTCGTTACGATGCTAAAAATGATCGCATGGTACCAATCGAAGAAAATATCGATGTTATCGAGTGGGTAGCAGATCCAGCTGAATTTATCTACAATGCCATCGCTCCTGCTGAGGTTGACCAAGTTATCTTTGATGAAAACGACAGCAAACGTGCCTTGGTGGTTGTTCCAGATAACAAGCTTTCTCTTGCCATTGGTCGTCGTGGACAAAACGTGCGCTTGGCGGCTCACTTGACTGGTTACCGTATCGATATCAAGTCTGCTAGCGAATTTGAAGCCATGGAAGACGCTGCTTCAGTAGAGTTGGAAGTAGAAAACGATACTGTAGAAGAATAAAAGCTGCTAGAGGAGGGAAAGATGAAAACAAGAAAAATCCCTTTGCGCAAGTCTGTTGTGTCTAACGAAGTGATTGATAAGCGTGATTTGCTCCGCATTGTCAAGAACAAGGAAGGACAAGTCTTTATTGATCCTACGGGCAAGGCCAATGGCCGCGGCGCTTATATCAAACTAGACAATGCAGAAGCCCTAGAGGCGAAAAAGAAGAAGGTCTTTAACCGCAGTTTTAGCATGGAAGTGGAAGAAAGCTTTTATGACGAGTTGATCGCTTATGTGGATCACAAAGTGAAAAGAAGAGAGTTGGGACTTGAATAAGCAAAAGATAAGTAATCTCTTGGGGCTTGCTCAGCGAGCAGGGCGCATCATATCGGGTGAAGAATTGGTGGTCAAGGCCATTCAAGACGGCAAGGCCAAGTTGGTCTTTCTAGCTCATGATGCTGGACCCAATCTGACCAAGAAGATTCAAGATAAAAGTCATTATTATCAAGTAGAAATTGTAACCGTGTTTTCAACACTGGAATTAAGCATAGCAGTCGGGAAATCGAGAAAGGTTTTGGCTGTAACAGATGCTGGATTTACAAAGAAAATGAGGTCTCTTATGGAATAGAAGAGGAGGACATGATTTGTCTAAGAAAAGATTGTACGAAATCGCAAAAGAACTTGGAAAAGAAAGTAAAGAAGTTGTAGCGCGTGCAAAAGAGTTGGGCTTGGATGTGAAAAGCCACTCATCAAGTGTGGAAGAAGCTGTCGCTGCAAAAATTGCTGCCAGCTTTAAGCCTGCAGCTGCTCCGAAAGTAGAAGCAAAACCTGCAGCACCAAAAGTAAGTGCAGAAAAGAAAGCCGAAAAATCTGAGCCAGCTAAACCAGCTGTAGCTAAGGAAGAGGCAAAACCGGCTGAGCCAGTTGCTCCGAAAACAGAAAAAGTAGCAGCGAAACCGCAAAGCCGTAATTTCAAGGCTGAGCGTGAAGCCCGTGCTAAAGAGCAGGCAGAACGACGCAAGCAAAATAAGGGCAATAACCGTGACCAACAACAAAACGGAAACCGTCAGAAAAACGACGGCCGTAATGGTGGAAAACAAGGTCAAAGCAACCGCGACAATCGTCGCTTTAATGACCAAGCTAAGAAGCAGCAAGGTCAGCAAAAACGTAGAAATGAGCGCCGTCAGCAAGAGGACAAACGTTCAAATCAAGTGGCTCCACGTATTGACTTTAAAGCCCGTGCAGCAGCCCTAAAAGCAGAGCAAAATGCAGAGTACGCTCGTTCAAGTGAGGAACGCTTCAAGCAGTATCAGGCTGCTAAAGAAGCCTTGGCTCAAGCTAACAAACGCAAGGAACCAGAGGAAATCTTTGAAGAAGCGGCTAAGTTAGCTGAACAAGCACAGCAAGTTCAAGCAGTGGTTGAAGTCGTCCCTGAGAAAAAAGAACCTGCAGTGGATACACGTCGTAAAAAACAAGCTCGACCAGACAAAAATCGTGACGATTATGATCATGAAGAAGATGGTCCTAGAAAACAACAAAAGAATCGAAGTAGTCAAAATCAAGTGAGAAATCAAAAGAATAGTAACTGGAATAACAACAAAAAGAACAAAAAAGGCAATAACAAGAACAACCGTAATCAGACTCCAAAACCTGTTACGGAGCGTAAATTCCATGAATTGCCAACAGAATTTGAATATACAGATGGTATGACCGTTGCGGAAATCGCAAAACGTATCAAACGTGAACCAGCTGAAATCGTTAAGAAACTTTTCATGATGGGTGTCATGGCCACACAAAACCAATCCTTGGATGGGGAAACAATTGAACTCCTCATGGTGGATTACGGTATCGAAGCCAAACAAAAGGTTGAAGTGGATAATGCTGACATCGAACGTTTCTTTGTCGAAGATGGTTATCTCAATGAAGATGAATTGGTTGAGCGTCCACCAGTTGTTACTATCATGGGACACGTTGACCACGGTAAAACAACCCTTTTGGATACTCTTCGTAACTCACGTGTTGCGACAGGTGAAGCAGGTGGTATTACTCAGCATATCGGTGCCTACCAAATCGTGGAAAATGGTAAGAAGATTACCTTCCTTGATACACCAGGACACGCGGCCTTTACATCAATGCGTGCGCGTGGTGCTTCTGTTACCGATATTACGATCTTGGTCGTAGCGGCAGATGACGGGGTTATGCCTCAGACTATTGAAGCCATCAACCACTCAAAAGCAGCTAACGTTCCAATCATCGTAGCCATTAACAAGATTGATAAACCAGGTGCTAACCCAGAACGCGTTATCGGTGAATTGGCAGAGCATGGTGTGATGTCAACCGCTTGGGGTGGAGATTCTGAATTTGTTGAAATCTCAGCTAAATTCAACCAAAATATCGAAGAATTGTTGGAAACAGTCCTTCTTGTAGCTGAAATCCAAGAACTCAAGGCAGACCCAACAGTGCGTGCAATCGGTACGGTTATCGAAGCGCGCTTGGATAAAGGAAAAGGTGCGGTCGCAACCCTTCTTGTACAACAAGGTACCTTGAATGTTCAAGACCCAATCGTTGTCGGAAATACCTTCGGTCGTGTCCGTGCTATGACCAACGACCTTGGTCGTCGTGTTAAAGTTGCTGGACCATCAACACCAGTCTCTATCACAGGTTTGAACGAAGCACCGATGGCGGGTGACCACTTTGCCGTTTACGAGGATGAAAAATCTGCGCGTGCAGCAGGTGAAGAGCGTGCCAAACGTGCCCTCATGAAACAACGTCAAGCTACCCAACGTGTTAGCCTTGAAAACCTCTTTGATACCCTTAAAGCTGGGGAACTCAAATCTGTTAATGTTATCATCAAGGCTGATGTACAAGGTTCTGTTGAAGCCCTTTCTGCCTCACTTCAAAAGATTGACGTGGAAGGTGTCAAAGTGACTATCGTCCACTCAGCGGTCGGTGCTATCAACGAATCAGACGTGACCCTTGCCGAAGCTTCAAATGCCTTTATCGTTGGTTTCAACGTACGCCCTACACCACAAGCTCGTCAACAAGCAGAAGCTGACGATGTGGAAATCCGTCTTCACAGCATTATCTACAAGGTTATCGAAGAGATGGAAGAAGCTATGAAAGGGATGCTTGATCCAGAATTTGAAGAAAAAGTTATTGGTGAAGCGGTTATCCGTGAAACCTTCAAGGTGTCTAAAGTGGGAACTATCGGTGGATTTATGGTTATCAACGGTAAGGTTGCCCGTGACTCTAAAGTCCGTGTTATCCGTGATGGTGTCGTTATCTATGATGGTGAACTCGCAAGCTTGAAACACTATAAAGACGACGTTAAGGAAGTTACAAACGGCCGTGAAGGTGGATTGATGATCGACGGCTACAATGATATTAAGATGGATGATGTGATTGAGGCGTATGTCATGGAAGAAATCAAGAGATAAGATTTTTTGCTCCTTTCTTAGGTGGTGAGGGACGCAAGCAAACCGATGGTTTCATTGCTTATTTTTGAGCCTAGGGTCTCAAAAATCCCCTGTGATGGGACTGATAAATCAGTTCCATCACTTTCACCACGGCGAAAGAAGCAGATGACTTCAAATTGAACTTCGTTTCAATTTAAACTGAAAATCAAGAAGTTTAAAATAGCTAGGTCTGCTGGCCTAGCTTTTGGTTCAAAGTAGAGAAAGGAATATCATGGCAAATCATTTCCGTACAGATCGTGTGGGCATGGAAATCAAGCGTGAAGTCAATGAGATTTTGCAAAAGAAAGTCCGTGATCCACGTGTCCAAGGTGTGACCATCACAGATGTTCAGATGCTGGGTGACTTGTCTGTTGCCAAGGTTTATTACACCATTTTGAGTAACCTTGCTTCGGATAACCAAAAAGTCCAAATCGGGCTTGAAAAAGCAACTGGTACCATCAAACGTGAACTTGGTCGCAATTTGAAATTGTACAAAATCCCAGATTTGACCTTCGTCAAAGATGAGTCCATCGAGTATGGAAACAAGATTGACGAGATGCTACGCAATCTGGATAAGAACTAAAGAAGAGGGGTTGCCCCTCTTTTTTGGTGGAGGAAAATAGGTTGAATTTGAAATGGAAAAATATTCTTTTAAAATATATTGAAACTAGAATAGTACGCCTCTACTTCTAAAACATTGTTAGAAATCGATTTGACTGTCCTGATCGATTTGTCCTGTTCTTGTTTTATTTTACTATAAAAAAGGGTTCTGTATTTTTTAATGTTATCTAATTAGAAAATGCTTTTTTTGTAGGAAATATAATATGATAAGGTGCAAAAAAGAAATAAGGAGTTTGTATATGGCTGAACAAGACTTAGCTATGCAAGTATTACAACAAGTGGTAAAACTACCAGTTGTTAAGGTTGATCGTTCGAAATTTTTAGTGGATAAGTTTTCCAAAGAATTGGGTCCACAGGACATTCCTACCTTATTGGAACAAGGTCCAACGTCTCTCTTATCTCAAGAAATCTTAGATCGAGTGGCTAATGCCTGTATTAGGGATAATGTTTTATTAGCGAGTGGGACTTCTGTTTTGGCAGGATTACCTGGAGGGCTTGCTATGGCAATTACCATTCCAGCTTATGTGGCTCAATTTTATGGTTTCTCTCTGAAATTGGCCCAAGAATTAGGTTATATTTATGGTTATGAGGATCTTTGGGCTTCACGTGAGGAGTTGAGTGAAGATGCTCAAAATACCCTCTTGCTTTATCTAGGCGTAATGTTAGGGGTGAATGGAACCGCTGCTTTGTTTGCTACGTGCTGGTGGTATAACAATTGCCAAACAGGTAATGAAAACAGTGCCTAATAAAGCTTTAACAAAGACGCTTTGGTACCCTATTTTGAAAAAAGTCTTAAAAATATTTGGTGTGAATCTTACCAAGGGAGGGTTGGCCAAAGGAATGGGGAAATTTATTCCTATCTTGGGTGGTATCATTTCAGGTGGTTTAACCTTTGCAACTATGAAACCAATGGGGGAAAGCTTGCAGAAAGAATTATCCAAGCTAGTCAACTATAGTGAAGTTCAATATCAAGAAGATGTTGAAACAATCCGAAAAGAGGCTGAAATCATCAAAGGAGAATAATATGAATCCTATCAAAGCTTTTGCTAAAATTTATGGTAATTACTTTTTGACCGTGCAAGGTGTAAAAGTGATGAAAACGATAAAGAAAGATGACCATGTCGTTGTTGGTCTGGGAAAACTCTTTATTGCAGATAAGCTAATGGATACGGCTCGGTGGCTCATTAAGCCAGAGGAGAGAGAATGAAATTTTTCTGGACAATTCTTGCTATTCTTTTTATCAAACCGATTATTGGGATTGTGAAATTCTTTTGGATGATCATTTCTTTTGCAGTTCAATTGCTGTTTTACAAGATATTGGATTGGTTCTTTAAACTTATCTAGATGGTAATCCAAGTCGCAGAAAACTAGCAGGAACTCCACTGCTAGTTTTTTATTCTCTTTCCATATGGTATAATATAAGCAGTAAAATCATTTTATACTCTTCGAAAATCTCTTCAAACCACGTCAGCTTCACCTTGCAGTATATATGTTACTGACTTCGTCAGTTCTATCCACAACCTCAAAACGGTGTTTTGAGCTGACTTCGTCAGTTCTATCTACAACCTCAAAACACTGTTTTGAGCAACCTGCGGCTAGCTTCCTAGTTTGCTCTTTGATTTTCATTGAGTATTAGAACATACAATGGAGGTCGTCATGGACAATATCATCGATGTGTCAATTCCTGTTGCAGAAGTGGTGGACAAGCATCCAGAAGTCTTGGAAATTCTAGTGGAGTTGGGTTTTAAACCCCTTGCCAATCCCTTAATGCGCAATACAGTTGGTCGTAAAGTATCACTTAAACAGGGTTCTAAGCTAGCAGGAACTCCTATGGACAAGATTGTACGCACACTGGAAGCGAATGGCTACGAAGTGATTGGATTAGACTAATGACAGATGAACGGATTCATATCCTACGGGATATTTTGTTAGAATTGCACAATGGCGCCTCTCCTGAGTCGGTTCAAGATCGCTTTGATGCGACCTTTACGGGCGTGTCAGCCATCGAGATTTCCCTTATGGAGCACGAGCTGATGAACTCGGATTCGGGCGTCACTTTTGAAGATGTTATGGAACTCTGTGATGTCCATGCCAATCTTTTTAAAAATGCTATCAAAGGTGTCGAAGTTTTAGATACCGAACACTCTGGGCACCCAGTTCGTGTCTTTAAGGAAGAAAATTTGGCCCTCCGTGCAGCTTTGATTCGCATTCGTAGATTGTTAGATACCTATGAGTTGATGGAAGACGAGGAAATGCTTGCGGAGATGCGCAAGGGCTTGGTGCGTCAGATGGGACTTGTGGGGCAATTTGACATCCATTACCAACGTAAAGAAGAACTCTTCTTTCCTATCATGGAGCGCTATGGACACGATTCACCTCCCAAAGTTATGTGGGGAGTGGATGATCAGATTAGGGAACTCTTTCAAACAGCTCTAACGACAGCCAAGTCACTACCAGAAGTGTCAATTAGCAGTGTAAAGGAAGCTTTTGAAGCTTTTGCGACAGAGTTTGAAAGTATGATTTTCAAGGAAGAGTCCATCCTCCTCATGATTCTCCTTGAGTCTTTTACTCAGGATGACTGGCTTCAGATTGCGGAGGAGAGCGATGCCTATGGCTATGCCATCATCCGTCCGTCAGAGAAATGGGTGCCAGAACGACAGAGCTTTATTGAGGAAAAGATTGCAGAGGAGCCTGTACAGCTAGATACGGCAGAAGGTCAAGTTCAACAAGTCATAGATACGCCAGAAGGCCATTTTACCATTACCTTTACCCCTAAGGAAAAGGAAGCTGTGCTGGACCGCCATAGTCAACAGGCTTTTGGTAATGGCTATCTTTCAGTCGAGCAGGCCAATCTCATCCTCAATCACCTCCCTATGGAGATTACCTTTGTCAATAAAGATGATATTTTCCAGTATTACAATGACAATACGCCAGCTGATGAGATGATTTTCAAACGGACGCCGTCTCAAGTCGGGCGCAATGTCGAACTCTGCCATCCGCCTAAGTACTTGGACAAGGTCAAAACTATCATGAAGAGGCTTCGTGAGGGAAGCAAAGACAAGTATGAAATGTGGTTCAAGTCTGAGTCGCGAGGTAAGTTTGTCCACATCACCTATGCTGCAGTACACGATGAAGACGGAGAATTCCAAGGAGTGTTGGAGTATGTTCAGGATATCCAGCCCTACCGTGAGATTGATACGGACTATTTTCGTGGATTAGAATAAGGAGAAAAAATGAGTTACGAACAAGAATTTATGAAGGAATTTGAAGCTTGGGTCAATACCCAAATCATGATTAACGACATGGCGCACAAGGAAAGCCAAAAAGTTTACGAAGAAGACCAGGACGAGCGTGCCAAAGATGCCATGATTCGCTATGAGAGTCGCTTGGATGCTTATCAGTTCTTGCTTGGTAAGTTTGAAAACTTCAAAGTAGGCAAGGGATTCCATGATTTGTCAGAAGGCTTGTTTGGTGAGCGAAATTATTAAACGAGAAAGATTCTTGATTTTTCACTAAAATCTTGATAGAATGTTTATGTTAAATCCTTGTCAGAGCAGGGATTTTTTATTGAAAGGATTTTATCATGTCAAAGAAACTCAATCGTAAAAAACAATTACGAAATGGCCTCCGTCGCGCAGGTGCCTTTTCAAGTACTGTGACTAAGGTTGTAGATGAGACAAAAAAAGTCGTGAAGCGTGCAGAACAGTCAGCAAGCGCAGCTGGTAAGGCTGTTTCTAAAAAAGTTGAACAAGCAGTAGAAGCTACCAAAGAGCAAGCTCAAAAAGTAGCTAATTCTGTAGAAGATTTTGCAGCAAACTTGGGTGGACTTCCACTTGATCGTGCCAAGACTTTCTATGATGAAGGAATCAAGTCTGCTTCAGATTTCAAAAACTGGACTGAAAAAGAACTCCTTGCCTTGAAAGGAATCGGCCCAGCTACCATCAAGAAATTGAAAGAAAATGGCATCAAGTTCAAGTAATTTTTCTTGAGCCTTGCATTTCCGAGAAAAACTTGCTACAATAGAGCCATTAGAGGTGTTTTGAATCCCACATTTTACAGAAAGTGGCGGCGCTGAGAAGTCCACAAATGTGTCAAAACTGGTTGCTAATGACTGAAAAAATGAAATATTTCTGTCTTTTTATTTTAAAGACTAAAGATGCGGGCTTGGCCCGAAATTGGGTGGTACCGCGGATAAACACATTCGTCCCTGTCATGTAGATGGCAGGGCTTTTCTTTTGTGTCTTAGTCAAAGGAGGTTGTTATAAAACAATCATTTAAAACTAATAAACTATATTATGGTTTTCCTGTTTTTATTTTAGGATATCAAGATCAGAATTTTAGCTATAACATCATGACCTGTAGTTCCTCTTATAGTCTAGGAGATTGGGTTGTGATTGGAGTCGTTGCGAGAGAGAATGCCGCAGAGCAGATCAAACAATATCAAAAATTTACTGTGAATATTTCTGATGAAACTTCTATGCTTGCGATGGGAGCAGGCTGGTTTTATCAGTCATCAGGAGAAATTGGAACGTTTGGGAGTGCATTATGAAATTTCTGAACGAACTCAGACTCCTATTTTAGACACCTGTCCACTTGTTTTAGATTGTCGGGTAGATAGGATTGTTGAGGAAGACGGTATTTGCCACATCTTTGCCAAGATTCTTGAGCGACTTGTTGCCCCAGAACTCCTGGATGAAAAGGGACATTTTAAAAATCAACTGTTTGCCCCAACCTATTTCATGGGAGATGGATATCAGCGCGTTTATCGCTATCTGGACAAGCGTGTAGATATGAAGGGCAGTTTCATCAAAAAAGCGAGGAAGAAGGATGGCAAGAACTGAGCTGCCAGATAAAATCGAAACAGAACGTCTCGTTTTACGAGTCCGCACAGTGGCGGATGCTGAGGATATCCATGCCTATGCTAGTTTGCCAGAGGTCGCCTACCCAGCAGGTTTTCTGCCCGTCAAGACCTTGGAAGATGAGATTTACTATCTGGGGCATATCCTTCCCAATCGCAATCAAAAGGAAAATTTCCCAGCTGGCTACGGAATTGTCGTCAAAGGAACCGATAAAGTCATTGGTTCTGTTGATTTCAACCATCGCCATGAAGATGATGTGCTGGAAATCGACTATACCTTACACCCAGACTATTGGGGGCGAGGTTATGTGCCAGAAGCTGCGCGTACCTTGATTGACTTAGCCTTTAAAGATTTGGGTCTTCACAAGATTGAACTAACTTGCTTTGGATATAACCTTCAAAGTCAACGAGTCGCGGAAAAGCTTGGCTTTACCCTCGAAGCTCGCATAAGAGACCGCAAAGATGCTCAAGGCAACTGCTGTGATGATTTGAGATATGCCTTTCTGAAGAGTGAGTGGGAGGTGATTTGATGCATCTTTTCATCATTGGTGCTCCAGCATCAGGAAAAATGACCATTGGTCAAGAATTATCTCGACTGACGGATGCTACCCTATTTTATAACCATCAAGCCATTGATTTTGCACTAGAAATCTATCAGGACTATACCGAGGAGATGTGGGAATTTGTTCGTGGAATCACTTTTTCATTCCTTGGAGCGAGTGCAAGAAATCAGCGATCAGTAATTTTAACAGATGTAATTGATTTTTCAAATCAGTATCATCTGATATATTTAAAGCAAATTCAGAGTTTGTTGGATGATTATCATCAAGAGATTCTTTTTGTTGAGTTGGAAACAAGTCTTGAAGAGTGCATACGTCGAAATCGAACGGAGAATCGATTAAAGTACAAACCCTTAAAACGACATATTGAGGTATCTGAAAGAGAAATTATAGAGACCGCTGAAACACTTCAATTAAATTCCCAACATCAACCGAATGAGTTGAACCACTACTTTAAAATAAATAATACGAATTTGTCTGCAGAAGAAGCTGCTAAGCAGATTCAAAATAAAATAAACAAAATAGAGAAAGGACACACATGTCTAAAGAACTTTCACCTAAATACAATCCAGCCGAGGTTGAGGCTGATCGTTATCAAAAATGGCTTGATGCTGATGTTTTCAAGCCTTCAGGCGATCAAAAGGCTAAGCCCTATTCAATCGTTATTCCACCACCAAACGTTACAGGTAAACTTCACCTTGGTCACGCTTGGGATACAACTTTGCAAGATATTATCATCCGTCAAAAACGCATGCAAGGTTTTGATACGCTTTGGCTTCCAGGAATGGACCACGCTGGTATTGCGACTCAGGCTAAGGTTGAGGAGCGCTTGCGTGGTGAGGGCATTTCCCGCTATGACCTTGGTCGTGAGTCTTTCTTGACGAAAGTCTGGGAATGGAAAGACGAATATGCCACTACCATCAAGGAACAATGGGGCAAGATGGGGCTCTCTGTAGACTATTCTCGTGAGCGTTTCACTCTTGACGAAGGTTTGTCAAAAGCTGTTCGTAAGGTCTTTGTGGACCTTTACAAGAAAGGCTGGATCTACCGTGGTGAGTTTATCATCAACTGGGACCCAGCAGCTCGCACAGCCCTTTCTGATATTGAGGTGATTCACAAGGATGTGGAAGGTGCCTTCTACCACATGAATTACATGCTGGAAGATGGTTCACGCGCCCTTGAAGTTGCTACAACTCGTCCTGAGACTATGTTTGGGGACGTTGCGGTTGCGGTTAATCCAGAAGACCCACGCTACAAGGACTTGATTGGTAAAAACGTCACCCTTCCAATCGCTAATAAACTCATCCCAATCGTTGGAGATGAGCACGCAGATCCTGAGTTTGGTACTGGTGTCGTGAAAATCACACCTGCCCACGATCCAAATGACTTCTTGGTTGGCCAACGTCATAACTTGCCACAAGTCAACGTCATGAACGACGACGGAACCATGAATGACTTGGCCTTTGAATTTTCAGGCATGGACCGTTTTGAAGCTCGTAAGGCAGTCGTTGCTAAGTTGGAAGAAATCGGTGCCCTCGTCAAAATCGAAAAACGTGTCCACAGTGTTGGTCACTCAGAGCGTACAGGTGTTGTGGTTGAACCTCGCTTGTCTACTCAATGGTTCGTCAAGATGGACCAATTGGCTAAGAACGCCATTGCCAACCAAGACACAGAGGACAAGGTCGAATTCTACCCACCTCGTTTCAACGATACCTTCCTTCAATGGATGGAAAATGTCCACGACTGGGTTATCTCTCGTCAGCTCTGGTGGGGTCACCAAATCCCTGCCTGGTACAATGCTGATGGTGAAATGTATGTCGGCGAAGAAGCTCCAGAAGGTGACGGATGGACTCAGGACGAAGACGTCTTGGATACTTGGTTCAGTTCTGCCCTCTGGCCATTTTCAACCATGGGCTGGCCTGAAGTCGACTCAGAAGACTTTAAACGTTATTTCCCAACTTCAACCTTGGTAACAGGTTACGACATCATCTTCTTCTGGGTGTCTCGTATGATCTTCCAGTCCTTGGAATTTACTGGTCGTCAGCCATTCCAAAACGTGCTTATCCACGGTCTCATCCGTGACGAGCAAGGACGCAAGATGTCTAAATCTCTCGGTAACGGGATTGACCCAATGGATGTCATCGAGAAATACGGTGCTGATGCCCTTCGTTGGTTCCTTTCAAACGGTTCCGCACCAGGTCAAGACGTTCGTTTCTCTTACGAGAAAATGGATGCTTCATGGAACTTTATTAACAAAATTTGGAACATTTCTCGCTATATCCTCATGAACAATGAAGGTTTGACGCTGGATGTGGCGCATGACAATGTCACAAAAGTTGCAACAGGTGAGGCTGGTAATGTGACGGACCGCTGGATTCTCCACAATCTCAACGAAACCATTGCAAAAGTTACTGAAAACTTTGATAAGTTCGAGTTTGGTGTGGCTGGTCATATCCTTTACAACTTCATCTGGGAAGAATTTGCCAACTGGTATGTTGAGTTGACCAAGGAAGTTCTATACAGCGACAATGAAGACGATAAGGTCATTACTCGATCTGTTCTCCTCTATACGCTGGACAAGATCCTTCGTCTCCTTCACCCAATCATGCCATTCGTGACAGAGGAAATCTTTGGACAAATCTCAGAAGGTTCTATCGTGACAGCTGCATACCCAACTGTTAATCTAGCCTTTGAAGACCTTGCGGCTCACACTGGTGTGGAAAGTCTCAAAGACTTGATTCGTGCTGTTCGGAATGCGCGTGCGGAAGTAAACGTAGCACCAAGTAAGCCAATTACCATTCTAGTTAAGACTAGTGATAGCGACTTGGAAGCCTTCTTTAACAGCAATGTCAACTACATCAAACGCTTCACAAATCCTGAACACTTGGAAATTGCATCAACCATCCCTGCACCTGAACTTGCTATGTCAAGCGTTATCACAGGAGCAGAAATCTACTTGCCACTAGCAGACCTCCTCAATGTCGAAGAAGAACTGGCTCGTCTCGACAAGGAACTGGCTAAATGGCAAAAAGAACTGGATATGGTCGGCAAGAAACTCTCTAACGAACTCTTCGTAGCCAATGCCAAGCCAGAAGTCGTCCAAAAAGAACGCGACAAACAAGCCGACTACCAAGCGAAATATGATGCGACCGTAGTGCGGATTGATGAGATGAAGAAGTTGGTGAAATAAACACAGAAACACGGTTAGAGGCCGTGTTTTTTGGTATAATGAAATCAATATCTATTGATGGAGAAAGTGATGTCCAAACACCCTCATTATGAATTGTTAAATTTAATTGGCTACGGTCTTGCCAAGTTTGACAAGCTTTTTATAAAAGAATTTCAATGCTCTAGCAAGTCGGAGTTTTATCGCTATGTGGTTTCTCTGGGAATTGCTGAAACAACTGGAGTTGTAAAAAATAGAATGGATTTATTTGATCCTTATTTTGACAATAATCGAAAAGGTTGGTGGCAGAAAGCTGAAGTTTATCGTTTTCGTAAAGATTTAATTGATATGATGTTTGGAAATGAAGATGTTCATAGTTATGCTGAAATAGTTAAAATGTTACTTGCCAGTGAAGGGAAGAAAACAGGCATAACCATCGTTGAAAAACCAATAGTTCGAACTAAATTCAAACGTCTACAGGAAACGGGAATGGAGGCTGAGAATTATTTTATCCTTCATTTTGATAAAGAAGAAAAATTCCAAGGTGGACAGTTAACCGATGCCCGTCTTTATGGTGATGGATATGACTTTCAGGTAGATGTCCAAGAGTATTCTTACCTTGCCGAAGTAAAAGGTATCCGAAAATCTAAGGGGCGTGTGCGTTTAACTGCAAAAGAATTTGAAAAAGTCAAGGAGTTTCAATCGGATTTTATTTTATCCTTGGTCACAAATCTAGATGATATTCCAAAGTTAGTGTTAATCGATAATCCTTTAAAACATTTTGAGTTTAAAAAGAATATTATCAAAAATGAAATCATTGAATATAGAAGCGTAGAGGATTTGTATTAGTTCCCCCTTAACTTTTCCAGTTGAAGGAACGAGAAGTCTTGACAGGTCAACGACTTAATGAACTGGAAATCAACGGTATTCGTTTGACTAAGTTTTAAGATGGCGAAATCGGTATTGAATTTATCAGTAGTGCTGATTATAACTCTTTTATTATTTACATGAAGTATATATATATATCATAGAACCTATTGTGAGGACTTTTTATAGTTTAAGCCAGTTTCCAACCAATTTCGTGATTTACTGGTAATGAAGAAAAACAATTGAAAGGATATTTCTATGCAATCAACTTACAACATTGACAATCCAAACTTGTCTTATGAAGCGAAGCGTGATTTATGGCGGATAGGTTTTGGTCTGCAGAAAGTTGACAATCTAGTGCCATCAGCGTATATGGAATCTTTGGCTGAGAAACAGTCCCGGGGAGAACTGACTTATGAGCAGGTTTATGAGGATGCAACGGCTTATCACCATACTATTGATGCAAGTACGGAAGAGGCAGACTTGGTTTCTCTACGTATTGTAGAACTATTGTCTCGAAGAGGCTTTAGCTTTAGTCCTGCGACCTTACTTGCTATTCATAAGGAGTTGTTTCAAGATATATTTGAACCCTCTATTCCGGTGGGGCAATTTCGTCAGACCAATATCACAAAGAATGAACCTGTTTTGAATGGTGAAAGTGTTGTGTACTCTGATTACTCCATGATTCAAATGACCTTAGATTATGATTTTAATCAGGAAAAACAAGTTGCATATGCGACACTAACTCAGGCGGATGTGGTTAAACAAATCCAGCATTTTATTTCAGGAATCTGGCAGATTCATCCATTTCGCGAAGGAAACACTCGGACAGTAACGGTCTTTTTGATTCAGTATCTTCGTGAGTTTGGTTTTGATATTGATAATACACCATTTCAGCAACATTCCAAATATTTTCGTGATGCCTTGGTATTAGATAATGCAAAGATTTTACAGCGACGTTCTGAGTTTTTAACAGCTTTTTTTGAAAATCTCTTGCTCGGTGGTCAAAATGATTTGTCTTCAGAAAAAATGTATCTAGATTTAGACCTCGATTTTTCATAATCCAAATACTGAGTAAACATTGAATTTTAGGCAAAAATGAAGTAAATATTCTCACAAGAAAACGTATATCATCAAAGTTTTAGGTGTACTGACCCCAAAAAGTTAGACAAATAATTTATCCGAAGGATTTAGTTCTGTATTGCACAAGGCTAAGTCCTTTTAGTTTTACCTTAATTCGTTTATTGTTGTAGTAATCAATATAGTCTACAATAGCTTGTTCCAATTGATTAAGTGATTTAAATGTTTTCTCATAGCCATAAAACATTTCGGATTTTAAAATGCCAAAGAAAGATTCCATCCTACCGTTGTCTTGGCTGTTTCCCTTGCGTGACATAGATGCTTGAATTCCCTTACTCTCTAGGAACCGATGATAAGAATCGTGTTGATATTGCCAGCCTTGGTCACTATGGAGAATCGTATTCTCGTAGTGCTTCTCTGTGAATGCCTGTTCCAACATTGTTTGTACTTGTTCTAAGTTGGGTGAAGTTGAAAGATTATAGGCGATAATTTCGCTATTAAAGCCATCTAAAACTGGTGATAAGTAAAGCTTTTGAGTACTTGCTGGAATGGCAAATTCTGTCACATCTGTGTAGCACTTTTCCATTGTTTTAGATCCTTCAAATTGGCCTTGAATGAGATTCTCTGCCTTCTTACCAACGTCTCCTTTATTTTCGTTTCTGTCGCATTTTAGCTTGTAAATTGAGTACTTTCATCAAGCCTTGAACTCTTTTATGATTTACCAGATAACCACGATTTCTTAGTTCTAAATAAATCCGACGATAACCATAATTTCCCTTGTGTTCGATAAAAATGGATTGAATTTCAGCTTTAAGCTCTTGGTCCTTATCTGGTTTATCTAGCTGTTTCAAGTGATAGTAGTAGGTCGAACGAGCTAGTTTAATGGCTTTTAGAAGAAGATCTAACGAAAACTCAGTCATTAATTCTTGAACAATTTCTGTCTTTCTTCTTTCTCTTTTTCCTCCTTCAATCGGAGTTCTCTTAACTTTTTTAGGATGGCATTCTCCGCTCTCAGGTACTCTCTCTCTTGTTTTCTCAACAATAGTATACCCGTTTTTCCTGTATTGTGCTAGCCAGTTAAGAAGTATCGTACGACTTGGGAGACCGTATTCAAGAGAAACTCTATCTTTAGTCCAGCCTTCATGTCAGACTTTATGAATCATTTCTTGTTTTAAATCAGGAGAATAGTAACGATTTTTTCCTTTTTTGACGAACTCTATTCCATAACGATCAATCAATTTAATCATGTACCTAAGATTAGAATTGTTTATCCCAAATTTATTTGAAAGCTTCTCTAAGCTATATCCTTGTTTTCTAAGTTCATAGATCTGAACTTTATCATCATAAGTTAGTTTCATAATAAAACACCCCAAAAGTTAGATTTTTTCTGTCTAACTTTTGGGGTGTAGTTCACAGTTGAAGAGCCAGAAAATTAAAGTGTCTTTTACTCAATCAAAAATAGTAACGCCTATTCTTTTGGTGAATAAGACTATTGTTTGGTATGGTGCAATGCCATTATTAGGGAAGGTAGATGAGATGACCATATTACGTTTGGAATCAGCTAGTATAGTTTCTGAACTAGTGGCAGGTTTACGATAGAGAAAATTTTTAAAAATTTCTATGTATGATTTTCATTTCTTTAGTGAGACTGTTGCCATTATCACATTCGAATCACACAAAATAAAAAAATTTTTATAAGTACTTGACAAATAGATTGAAATATCATAAAATAAAAACGGTTACAGAGTTATTAATGATTTAAGCTTCATGTCACCATTAAAAATTGAAATAAAAGGATGTTATCACTAATACAAGTGAGCAGGAACCTATTTAATCACATCGGAAGAAGTTTCTTGATGTTTTTAAGTAGGTTCCTTTTATTTTAAAAGGGAAATTTTATGATCATAAAACGAATACTAAACCACAATGCCGTAATTGCGCAAAGTAAAAAAGATATCGATATTCTTCTTTTTGGAAGGGGCATAGCTTTTGGAAGAAAAACTGGAGATAAAGTAAATCCAATTGATATTGAGAAAAGTTTTTTTCTCAAAAATAGAGATAATATGACCCGTTTTACAGAGATGTTTATTAACGTTCCTTTGGAGTTGGTGTACATCACCGAAAAAATAATTAACCTAGGTAAAATAACATTGGGTAATAATTTTGATGAAATTATCTATATTAATTTAACGGATCATATTTCTTCGAGCATAGAACGTTATAAAGAAGGGATTATTATTTCGAATCCCCTACGCTGGGAAATATCGAAATATTATAAAGAAGAATTTGGACTTGGGAAAAGGGCTTTACAAATAATAAAAAAAGAGTTAGGTATTGAACTTCCAATTGACGAAGCTGCATTCATAGCGCTACATTTTGTTAATGCTAATTTAGAAAATAATTTTCAAGAGTCGTATAAAATCACTGAAATAATTATGGGAATTGAGAAAATCATTCAAGATTTCTATTGTACTGAGTTTAACCAAGATTCTATTGATTATTATAGATTCATAACTCATATAAAATTATTTGCCCATCGCTTGGTTGAAAATACAACTTATTGTGACGATGATGATGAAGACTTGTTAGCATTAATGAAAAATAAATATCCTAGAGAATATGAATGTGGTGAACAGGTGGCAATGTTTATACAAACTGAGTACAATTATTTGCTGACTTCTAGTGAATTAGTTTATTTGATGGCTCATATTCGTCGCTTAACAAAAAATTTAGATTAATAGAATAGGAGAATACCATGAGTTATAAAGATACGGTACAAAAAATCCTCGATGTAATTGGAGGTGAAAAAAATGTCAATAGAGTTACCCATTGTGTAACACGTTTAAGATTAGAATTAAAAGATGAAAATTTAGTCAATGATGATGATGTGAAGAAGATACCAGGTGTAATAGGTATTATGAAAAAAAATGGACAATATCAAATTATACTTGGTAATGATGTAGCTAATTATTATAAAGAATTCGTTAAACTTGGCAATTTTGAATCCGATTCAGTTAATCAAGGGTACAAAGGGAATATTTTAGAAAGAATCATTGAGTATATCGCTGGTTCCATGACTCCAATCATTCCAGCAATGTTAGGGGGAGGTATGCTGAAAGTCTTGGTAATTATTTTACCAATGCTTGGTATATTGCAATCAGATTCTCAGACTATTGCTTTTTTGACATTTTTTGGGGATGCTCCATATTATTTCTTACCGCTGTTATTAGCTTATTCTGCATCACAAAAATTAAAAGTAACATCTACATTAGCTATGTCTGTAGCAGGTGTACTTCTCCATCCAAATTTTGTTCAAATGGTGCAATCAGGGAATCCTCTTAGTTTATTTGGTGCACCTGTGACACCAGCTAGTTATGGTTCATCAGTCGTTCCAATTCTTATTATGGTTTGGTTGATGAAATATATTGAAAAAATAATTGCTAAATTAACACCAGCTATTACTAAGAGTTTTTTGCAACCTACGCTAGTATTATTAGTATCAAGCTGTATTGCCTTAGTTGTAGTCGGACCTATTGGAGTAATTGTTGGTGAAGGATTATCAAATCTAGTTGGGCAAATGTATGGTGTAGCTGGATGGCTTACATTAGCTATTCTTGGCGCTATTATGCCATTTATTGTTATGACTGGAATGCATTGGGCTTTTGCACCTATTTTTTTGGCGGCATCTATTGCTACTCCAGACGTATTAATTCTTCCAGCAATGTTAGGGTCAAACTTAGCTCAAGGGGCTGCTTCGATGGCTGTTGCATTAAAGAGTAAAAATAATAATACAAAACAAATTGCTTTTGCAGCAGGTTTCTCAGCCTTACTTGCAGGGATTACCGAACCTGCATTATATGGTGTGACTTTAAAATATAAAAAACCGCTTTATGCAGCTATGATTGGTGGTGGATTAGCGGGATTATTTGCAGGTCTTACTAGTGTTAAAGCATATCTATTTGCTGTCCCATCTTTGATAGCGTTGCCTCAATTTATTTATTCTGATGTGCCATCAAATATTGTAAATGCTTTAATTGTGGCGGTCATTTCGGTTGTTATTACCTTTGTATTAGCTTATATATTTGGAATCGATGAAGAAGAGAGTTCTAGCAATTTAGAAGTTGAAGCTGGAGTTTCAAATAAAAAAATGATATTTTCTCCTATATCAGGAGAAATCATTCCGTTAAGCGATGTCCAGGATAAAACATTTTCAGATAAACTAATTGGAGACGGAGTAGCGATTATCCCAAGTGAAGGTAAGGTTTATGCACCATTTGATGGGAAAATTACAAATATTTTTCCGACTAAGCACGCAATTGGATTGAAGAGTGATGAGGGTGTTGAGTTACTAATTCATATTGGATTAGATACTGTTGAGCTAAAAGGTCAAGGTTTTATTAGTCATGTAGAAGAAGGAGACAGAGTTTTCAAAAATCAGTTGATTTTTGAAATGGACTTGAATTTAATCAAGACTAAAGGCTACGAAACAGTTACACCAGTAATTGTAACGAATACCAATGATTTTCTAGATGTATTAGTATTACCTAATAATCAGACAATCGAGCATTCTAAGGAATTACTGGTAATATTATAATGGAGGAAAGTTATGACCATTTTTCCAGATGATTTTCTTTGGGGTGGAGCGGTTGCAGCTAATCAAGTAGAGGGAGCATATAATGAAGATGGTAAGGGATTATCAGTTCAGGATGTGTTACCCAAAGGTGGATTAGGAGAAGCAACAGAAAATCCTACAGAAGATAACTTAAAATTGTTAGGTATTGATTTTTATCATAAATATAAGGAAGATATATCCTTGTTTTCTGAAATGGGCTTTAATGTTTTTCGTACTTCTATTGCATGGAGTAGAATTTTTCCAAAAGGAGATGAAGAAGAACCTAACGAAGCTGGGTTGAAATATTATGATGAATTATTTGATGAACTACATGCTCACGGGATAGAACCACTTGTAACTCTTTCACACTATGAGACTCCATTATATTTAGCAAGAAAATATCATGGATGGATTGATAGGAGAATGATTCATTTTTATGAAAAATTTGCTCGAACAGTTTTAGAAAGGTATAAAGATAAAGTTAAATATTGGCTTACATTTAACGAAGTAAACTCTGTTTTGGAATTACCGTTTACTAGTGGAGGAATAGATATACCTAAGGAGAATCTTTCGAAACAAGAATTATATCAAGCTATACATCATGAATTAGTCGCCTCGAGTTTGGTTACAAAAATTGCTCGTGAGATTAATTCAGAGTTTAAGGTGGGGTGTATGGTATTAGCTATGCCAGCTTATCCAATGACTCCAAATCCAAAAGATGTATGGGCGACTCATGAGTATGAGAATCTAAATTATCTATTTTCAGATGTGCATGTTAGAGGTTATTATCCGAATTATGCAAAAAGATATTTTAAGGAACATGACATTAACATAGAGTTTGCAGCTGAAGATGCAGAGTTATTAAAAAATTATACTGTAGATTTTTTATCCTTTAGCTATTACATGAGTGTGACTCAATCTGCTCTTCCAACACAGTATAATTCAGGAGAAGGGAATATTATTGGTGGCTTAGTAAATCCTTATTTAGAGTCTTCTGAGTGGGGATGGCAAATTGATCCAATTGGACTACGTATAATTTTAAATAGATATTATGACCGTTATCAAATTCCATTATTTATAGTGGAAAACGGATTAGGTGCTAAAGATCAACTAATAAAAGATGAATTTAATAACTTAACAGTCCAAGATGATTATAGAATTCAGTATATGAAAGAACATTTATTGCAAGTAGCTGAAGCTCTACAAGATGGTGTGGAAATTATGGGCTATACATCTTGGGGATGTATTGACTGCGTTTCTATGTCCACTGCACAACTTTCTAAAAGGTACGGTCTCATTTATGTTGATCGAAATGATGATGGAAATGGCACATTCAATCGATATAAGAAAATGTCCTTTACTTGGTATAAAGGAGTGATTGAATCAAATGGAGAATCCTTATTCAAATAGTTTGTTTATTGATGATTAGATATTATCACGGTTAAGGCAACATCTCATTAAATATGAAATAAAGAGGTTTGGAAGACATCAAATTCTAAACCTCTTTATTTTATAGGGGGATTAATTAATTTAATTTTGTTACAGAGAGCCGATTATAAATAGTTAACTTAGGATAGATGGGTTATATATAGTAGACTGAATCTAAAATAGTACGAAACAATTGCTAAAACATTTATAGAAATTAATTTTACTTTCCCAATCGATTTGTTTTCATCTTATTTCAATCCGCTATAAAGTTAGATAAGAATAAGCTAACAAGCAGAAGTAAGATAGGTCTTGCAAGAATGGTAAAAATCTGATAAACTAAGTAGTAATTGAATAGGAATCTGAAAGACTAGTAGCCCAAGGGAAGTATATCAGGGAGGAGAGCCGTGACTGCAAGCTCTCTATATGAAAGCTGGGTGAATTCACTTGCGCATGGATTTAGAAATGAAGGTCTGACTTGTCAGATGAAAACGGATGGTACCGCGTGTCAACGCTCCGAGTGGAGTTTTTGGCATGTGGTTTTCTTTTTATCTACGAGAGACTGATGGAGGAAATATGTCAACTATTGAAGAACAATTAAAAGCGCTTCGCGAAGAAACGCTGGCTAGCTTGAAGCAGATTACTGCTGGAAATGAAAAAGAGATGCAAGATTTGCGTGTCTCTGTCCTTGGTAAAAAGGGTTCGCTCACTGAAATCCTCAAAGGGATGAAAGATGTTTCTGCTGAGATGCGTCCAATCATCGGGAAACACGTCAATGAAGCTCGTGATGTCTTGACTGCTGCTTTTGAAGAAACAGCTAAGCTCTTGGAAGAAAAGAAAGTCGCGGCTCAACTGGCTAGCGAGAGTATCGATGTGACGCTTCCAGGTCGTCCAGTTGCGACTGGTCACCGTCACGTTTTGACACAAACCAGTGAAGAAATCGAAGATATCTTCATCGGTATGGGTTATCAAGTCGTGGATGGTTTTGAAGTGGAGCAAGACTACTATAACTTTGAACGTATGAACCTTCCAAAAGACCACCCAGCTCGTGATATGCAGGATACTTTCTATATCACTGAAGAAATCTTGCTCCGTACCCACACGTCTCCAGTTCAGGCGCGTGCTATGGATGCCCATGATTTTTCTAAAGGTCCTTTGAAGATGATCTCGCCAGGGCGTGTCTTCCGTCGCGATACGGACGATGCGACCCACAGTCACCAATTCCACCAAATCGAAGGCTTGGTAGTTGGGAAAAATATCTCTATGGCTGATCTTCAAGGAACGCTTCAGTTGATTGTCCAAAAAATGTTTGGTGAAGAGCGTCAAATTCGTTTGCGTCCATCTTACTTTCCATTCACAGAGCCATCTGTTGAGGTGGATGTTTCTTGCTTCAAATGTGGTGGAGAAGGCTGTAACGTATGTAAGAAAACAGGTTGGATCGAAATTATGGGGGCCGGTATGGTTCACCCACGTGTCCTTGAAATGAGTGGTATCGATGCGACTGTATACTCTGGCTTTGCCTTTGGTCTTGGACAAGAGCGTGTAGCTATGCTCCGTTATGGAATCAACGATATCCGTGGATTCTACCAAGGAGATGTCCGCTTCTCAGAACAGTTTAAATAATGATTAGAAAAGTAGAAATGGCAGATGTTGAGGTGTTGGCTAAAATTGCCAAACAAGCCTTTCGTGAAACCTTTGCGTATGATAATACGGAAGAGCAGTTACAGGAATACTTTGAAGAGGCTTATAGTCTGAAAACTTTGTCAACTGAGTTGGGAAATCCTGACTCTGAAACCTATTTCATTATGCATGAGGAGGAGATAGCTGGTTTTCTCAAAGTCAACTGGGGAAGTGCTCAAACTGAGAGAGAATTAGAGGACGCTTTTGAAATTCAACGCCTCTATGTGCTACAAAAATTCCAAGGATTTGGACTAGGTAAGCAACTGTTTGAATTCGCACTTGAACTTGCTACAAAAAATAGTTTTTCTTGGGCTTGGTTAGGTGTTTGGGAGCATAATACAAAAGCTCAAGCCTTTTATAATCGATATGGTTTTGAAAAATTTAGCCAACATCATTTTATGGTTGGTCAAAAAGTAGATACGGATTGGTTACTGAGAAAGAAATTAAGGTAAGAAGAGGATTCTTCTATTGAAATGATAGGAAAGGAAAAGAACTAGAGTGACAACTGTCATTCTGGAGAACTAAATTATGCTTGTATCTTATAAATGGTTAAAAGAATTGGTGGACATTGATGTGCCATCACAAGAGTTGGCTGAAAAAATGTCAACTACAGGAATCGAGGTAGAGGGTGTCGAATCACCAGCTGCTGGTCTCTCAAAAATTGTCGTCGGTGAGGTCTTGTCTTGCGAAGATGTGCCAGAGACTCACCTCCATGTTTGTCAGGTTAACGTTGGCGAAGAAGAAGAGCGTCAGATCGTTTGTGGTGCCCCAAATGTGCGTGCTGGGATCAAGGTCATGGTGGCTCTTCCAGGAGCTCGTATCGCTGATAACTACAAAATCAAAAAAGGAAAAATCCGTGGTTTGGAGTCACTTGGAATGATCTGTTCACTTGGTGAATTGGGAATTTCTGACTCAGTTGTGCCTAAGGAATTCGCAGATGGCATCCAAATCTTGCCAGAAAATGCCGTGCCAGGTGAGGAAGTCTTTTCTTACCTAGACTTGGATGATGAAATCATCGAACTTTCCATCACACCAAACCGTGCAGATGCCCTTTCTATGTGTGGAGTGGCTCACGAAGTGGCAGCCATCTATGACAAGGCAGTCAACTTTAAAGAATTTACTCTAACAGAAACTAATGAATCTGCGGCAGATGCCCTTTCTGTCAGCATTGGGACAGACAAGGCGCCTTACTATGCAGCTCGTATCTTGGACAATGTGACTATCGCACCAAGTCCACAATGGTTGCAAAACCTTCTCATGAACGAAGGCATCCGTCCCATCAATAACGTTGTAGACGTGACAAACTACATCCTGCTCTACTTTGGTCAACCTATGCATGCTTTTGACTTGGACACATTTGAAGGGACTGACATCCGTGTGCGTGAAGCGCGTGCTGGTGAAAAGTTGGTGACCTTGGACGGTGAAGAACGTGACTTGGACGTGAATGACCTAGTCATCACTGTTGCAGACAAGCCAGTAGCCCTTGCAGGTGTCATGGGTGGTCAAGCAACAGAAATCTCTGAAAAATCTAGTCGTGTTGTCCTTGAAGCTGCTGTTTTCAATGGCAAATCTATCCGTAAGACAAGTGGTCGCCTGAACCTTCGTTCTGAGTCATCTTCTCGCTTTGAAAAAGGAATTAATGTGGCAACAGTTAATGAAGCCCTTGATGCGGCAGCTAGCCTGATTGCGGAACTTGCAGGTGCGACGGTGCGTAAGGGCATCGTTTCAGCGGGTGAGCTTGATACTTCAGATGTAGAAGTTTCTTCAACCCTTGCTGATGTTAACCGCGTCCTCGGAACTGAGCTGTCTTATGCTGATGTAGAAGACGTCTTCCGTCGTCTTGGCTTTGGTCTTTCTGGAAATGCAGACAGCTTTACAGTCAGAGTCCCATGTCGTCGTTGGGATATCACAATCGAAGCTGACCTCTTTGAAGAAATCGCTCGTATCTATGGTTATGACCGCTTGCCAACTAGTCTACCAAAAGACGATGGTACAGCAGGTGAATTGACAGCCACACAAAAACTCCGCCGTCAAGTTCGTACTATTGCTGAAGGAGCAGGTTTGACAGAAATCATCACCTATGCTCTAACAACTCCTGAAAAAGCAGTTGAGTTTACGGCTCAACCAAGTAACCTTACGGAACTCATGTGGCCAATGACTGTGGATCGTTCAGTCCTCCGTCAAAATATGATTTCAGGTATCCTTGATACCGTTGCCTACAACGTGGCTCGTAAGAATAAAAACTTGGCCCTTTACGAGATTGGAAAAGTCTTTGAACAAACAGGTAATCCAAAAGAAGAACTTCCAAATGAAATCAACAGTTTTGCCTTTGCCTTGACAGGCTTGGTTGCTGAAAAAGATTTCCAAACAGCAGCAGTTCCAGTTGATTTCTTCTATGCTAAAGGAATCCTAGAAGCGCTCTTTACTCGCTTGGGACTAGAAGTGACCTATACAGCAACAGCTGAGATTGCCAGCCTTCACCCAGGACGTACAGCAGTCATTTCACTCGGTGACCAAGTTCTTGGTTTTCTTGGCCAAGTGCATCCAGTCACTGCTAAGGCTTACGATATTCCAGAAACGTATGTGGCTGAGCTCAACCTTTCAGTCATCGAAGCTGCCCTTCAACCTGCTGCTCCATTTGTGGAAATCACGAAATTCCCAGCAGTCAGCCGTGACGTTTCCCTTCTCCTCAAGGCAGCAGTAACTCACCAAGAAGTTATAGATGCTATCCAAGCTGCCGGCGTGAAACGTTTGACAGATATCAAACTCTTTGACGTTTTCTCAGGTGAGAAATTGGGACTTGGTATGAAGTCAATGGCTTATAGCTTGACCTTCCAAAATCCAGAAGACAGCTTAACGGACGAAGAAGTCGCACGCTACATGGAAAAAATCCAAGCATCGCTTGAAAAAAAAGTGAACGCAGAAGTGCGTTAAACGATAGTAGGATACAAATTCCCCCTCTAGTTTATGAACACTAGAGGGGTGATTTTATATAATACTCAATGAAAATCAAAAAGCAAACTAGGAAGCTAGCCGTAAGCTGTACTTGAGTACTGTAAGGCGAGGCTGACGTGGTTTGAAGAGATTGTCGAAGAGTATAAAATAATTAAAATGTGATTTCTGTAAAAATACATCTATGATCAGAGTTTTGAAAACTTACAATGTCTAAATCTTTAACATAGTAGTGGTTTTTAGGCAATAAAATATGATCTATTGTTGCATTAAAAAGTTTTGGACTTTGGCTATTCCAAGTTCCTCTTTCAAAAGGTGGTAGTACATTTAATGCGTCCCTATGAGAGCTTATTTTTGCAAGTGCTCCATGACGCATAGTTGCATTAAAATCACCTGCAATAATAGCCTTTGGATATTTTGAAGCCAATTGATTATGAATGATGTTTAAGTCTTGCTTCCAGATTTCCATTAAACCTGGCAGAGGAGGAGCAGTATGCAAGGCAATGATATCTGGTATATTTTGTTTTCTCGAATGTAATACAATTGTCCCGAACCGTGTTGTATGAAAAGTTTTAGCTTCTGTATAGAAACCATAACTTTTCTTGACAATCACAGTCACAGGAGCTATTCCACTATTGGTAGGTGGAGAAGTGAAAATATCATAGTTGGCCATAGAAAGTCCAACTTGATGAAACAATAGTTTGATTCTCTGGTTTTCTTGCTCACCTCTGATATTGGTAGCTAGTTCAGGGAATATAGCCATATCGGCGTCAAAATGGCTAAAAATTCGCTCAATATGTTGTGCTTCTATTTGATTAGCGACGTTCCAAGTTACTAATTTTAAGGTTTTAGTCTTATTTGATGCAGAAGAAAGGGTTTTATCTGTTCCGAATAATAGTAATATGAGCGATAGTAAGAGCAAAATGCCAGAGTAAAACCGTATTTGTTTATTTTTCTTGTAAAAAGATAGGAAAAAAAATACGAAACTTAAAATAGCAGCCATAGTTGCAGTAGCTAAGGGGAAGGCATAAATCTGTGCCAAGATAGGTTGGGTAGATAGCCAAATGTTAAGATTAGAAGATGGAAAAAAAGAATAAGTTATGATAGGGATAACAAAGAGAATGACCGAAAGGGCAGAGAGAAATGTTTTAATCATTGTGTGAGTACCTCAATTTGCAATGGTTGCTCGGAGCTAATGTGACTTTGTGACTTTACTTGATTGATATTCTTTTTCTTGTCTTCCTTATAGATTAAGTACAACCCAAGTAAAAAAAGTCCAATTTAAGATTGAAATGATTAAAAGGCACAGAGATGCAAGACAATTATACTACAAAAGGTAAACATTTGACAATCGATAGCCGTCGCTTAATCGAAAGATGGAAAAAAGAAGGGAAATCAAATAGAGAAGTTGCCTCTCTACTTGGAAAAGCTCCTCAAACTATCCACACTGAAATCAAGCGTGGGACAGTCCGAAAATGTCTTGGAAAAGGGCGCTTCAAAGAGGTTTATTCTGCCGACTATGCTCAACAGTCTTATGAAAACAATCGCAAGCGCTCGGTCAAGAAATCAAGCTTGACCAAGGAACTAAAGGAAAAGATTCTCCACTATACATAACCAAAAATTTTCGCCTGAAATGATGGTTATGGCTAAAGGGGTTAACGTGGGAATTTCAACCATTTACTATTGGATTCATCGTGGAAAATTGGGGTTAAGCAAGCAGGATCTGCTTTATCCTAGAAAAGGAAAATCGCTTAAGAAATAGGCTAGCACCAACTTTAAACCCGCTGGTCAATCTATCGAATCATAATTCGCTCATTTTTTTAAAAATACATAGACGTAAAAGAAAGAGGGTTAAGTGATGAAGAATAGTGCTATTGGGAGTAATTGGAAGGATGTCCATCTGAGCTCTTTAGCAAGGAGGAAATCCTTGAAAGTGATATGCGAGTGGCTATCATGAGCGAGTTGATTGAGGCTAGGTATGAACAAGGAATCAGTCAGAAAAAGCTGGAAGAAGTCAGTGGAATAAGCCAGCCTGTCATAGCTAGGATGGAGACAGGAAAGACTAGTCCTCAGTTGGATACAGTCTTAAAAGTCCTAGCCAGTTTAGGAAAGACACTAGCAATCGTCCCACTTGAACAGGGAAAAAGTTGACTAGAATCAGTTATAGTCTTTTCTAATAACAGGTCATAGTCACTTATAAGAATTACTAATAACATGTTTTAGTATTCTAATTGGAATATAGCTGTAAAGTAAGAATTACAAAGGATTTGAGACGTTTGCTTCAAGTCTTTTTCTTTTGTCCGAAACAGATATATAGTTTCAAACTATATCAAACCCTAATTTTTTACAATTATACAGACGCTTTCTTTTCTGTTAAGATAGTTTCAACAACAAATTTTGGAGGACACATCATGTCAACTACAATCATCGGTTTCCCTCGTTTGGGCGAATTCCGTGAATTAAAATTTACAACTGAAAAATACTTTAGAAAAGAAATCTCAGAAGAAGAACTTTTAGCAGCAGCAAAAGACTTGCGTGCTAAACACTGGAACATTGTCAAAGAAAAAGGCATCACTGAAATTCCATCAAATGACTTTTCTCACTATGATAACTTCCTAGATGCGGCTTTCCTTTTCAACGTGGTGCCTGCATCCGTTCAAAACTTGGACTTGTCTGACCTTGAGCGCTACTTCGCTTTGGGACGTGGTTACCAGGGAGAAAAAGGGGACGTTCGCGCCCTTCCAATGAAGAAATGGTTCAACACTAACTACCACTACATCGTTCCTAAATTTGAAAAAGACACTCAAGTAAAATTGGCTGGTCACAAGATTTTCGATGAGTTCCAAGAAGCAAAAGAACTTGGATTGAACACTCGTCCTGTTCTTGTAGGTCCCTTCACTTTCCTTCAATTGTCAGACTTTGAAGAAGGCGTGAAAGCAGACGACTTCGTAGATAGCTTAGTGGCTGCTTACCAAGAAGTTTTTGCTAAATTGGCTGAACTTGGTGCGAGTCGCATCCAATTGGATGAAGCGGCTCTTGTAAAAGACTTGACAGCTGAAGAAAAAGCTCTCTTCTTGAACCTTTACAACAAACTCTTGGCTGACAAAAAAGGTCTTGAAGTCTTGCTTCAAACTTATTTCGGTGATGTTCGTGACGTATACGCTGACCTTGTAAACTTACCAGTAGATGCTATCGGTCTTGACTTTGTTGAAGGTAAGAAAACTCTTGAACTCGTTAAAGGTGGCTTCCCAGCTGACAAGACTCTCTATGTAGGTATTGTCAATGGTAAAAACATCTGGCGCAACAACTACGAAAAGAGCTTGGCTGTTCTTGAGCAAATCCCAGCTGAAAACATCGTTTTGACAAGCTCTTGCTCACTTCTTCATGTGCCATTTACAACTGCTAATGAAGAATTTGAACCAGCACTCTTGAACCACTTTGCCTTTGCAGTTGAAAAATTGGATGAAATCCGTGACTTGGATGCTATCCGCAATGGTCAAGGTTCAGAAGCTCTTGCAGCCAACAAAGAACTCTTTGCGACTGAGCGTGTTGGTGAAAATGCTGAACTTCGTGCGCGTATCGCTGGCTTGACAGACGCAGACTACACTCGTTTGCCAGTCTTTGCAGAACGTGAAGCTATCCAAGAAGAAGCTTTCAAACTTCCAGCTCTTCCAACAACAACGATTGGTTCATTCCCTCAAACAAAAGAAGTTCGTGCCAAACGTTTGGCTTACCGTAAAGGTGAATTGTCTCAAAAAGAGTACGATGCTTTCCTTGCTGAAACGATTGACGAATGGATCAAGTGGCAAGAAGATATTGACTTTGATGTCCTTGTTCACGGTGAATTTGAGCGTAATGACATGGTTGAGTACTTCGGTCAAAACTTGTCAGGATACCTCTTCTCTAAAAATGGATGGGTACAATCATACGGTATGCGTGGGGTAAAACCACCAATCATCTGGGGTGATGTCACTCGTCTTAACCCTATCACTGTTAAATGGTCTAGCTATGCACAAAGTCGTACAAACAAACCTGTTAAAGGTATGTTGACTGGACCTGTTACCATCCTTAACTGGTCATTCCCACGTGAAGACATCTCTATCAAGGATTCAACTCTCCAAATCGCCCTTGCTATCAAGGATGAAGTGCTTGACCTTGAAGCTGCTGGTGTGAAAATCATCCAAATTGATGAGGCTGCTCTTCGTGAAAAATTGCCACTCCGTCGTAGTGACTGGTACGAAGATTACCTTGACTGGGCAATTCCTGCCTTCCGCTTGGTACACTCAACAGTAGCGTCAGACACACAAATCCACACTCACATGTGTTACTCAGAATTTACAGATATCATCCCAGCTATCGATAACATGGATGCAGACGTTATTTCCTTTGAAGCCAGCCGTTCAAACCTTGAAATCTTGGACGAACTCAAAGCGAAAAACTTCCAAACAGAAGTGGGACCTGGGGTTTACGATATCCACTCACCTCGTGTACCAAATGAAGGCGAAATCGACAACACAATCGAAGCCATCCTTGCTAAAGTGCCAAGCAAGAAAGTTTGGATCAACCCTGACTGTGGTTTGAAAACACGTGGTATCCCAGAAACAAAAGAAAGCTTGATCCGCCTTGTTGAAGCAGCTAAAGCTGCGCGTGAGAAATTGTAAGATTGGATTTCTCTCCATACAGTGGTTGTTCAAAAAGAAATCAACTAGAAAAGGTTATTACATATGTCATGCCAAACACCGTCACTCTCATTTGAAGTGTTCCCTCCAAACCCAGCCGTGGGTAATGATAACATTATTTTAGCCTTGCAGGATATGCAGGAGTTGGCTCCCCATTTTATCAGTGTAACTGCCAGCAATAATAAATTTAATATCAAGGAAACGACGGTTCGTTTGGCTGACTTTATCCAAAATGACTTGGCGATTCCGACCATTGCCCACTTGCCAGCTATTTATCTAACTAAGGACAAGGTTGCTGAAACTATTGCTGACTTGGACAAAGTTGGGGTGCAGAAAATCTTGGCTCTTCGTGGGGATATTATTCCAGACGTGGAACCACAAAAGGATTTCCGCTATGCAACCGACTTGATTGAGCTTATCAAGGAACGAGCCCCTCACTTTGATATTATTGGAGCTTGCTATCCAGAAGGGCATCCAGATTCGCCAAATCAGATTTCAGATATTCAAAATCTTAAGAAGAAAGTGGATGCAGGCTGTTCGAGCCTCGTAACTCAGCTCTTCTTTGACGATGAGCGCTTCTATGATTTTCAGGACAAGTGCATCTTGGCTGGGATTGATGTTCCCATTCATGCAGGAATTATGCCAATTCTGAATCGAAATCAGGCTCTCCGACTCTTGAAGACTTGTGAGAATATCCATCTTCCACGCAAATTTAAAGCCATCTTAGACAAGTATGAGCATGACCCTGAGTCGCTCAGAGCAGCAGGACTTGCCTATGCAGTGGACCAAATCGTGGACTTGGTAACTCAGGATGTTGCCGGTGTGCATCTCTATACGATGAATAATGCTGATACAGCAAAATACATCCATCAAGCAACCCATGCCTTGTTTAATCACCAGTCTCTAGGATAATAAAAGCAAACCATTCTTCTCAGGTGAGGGGAATGGTTCCTTTTTAATGGTAAAGACCTCACTTTTTAAGAAAAATATGATAAAATAGATTCTGTACGTACTTGATACAAAGATGAAGGTATTAAATAATACAATGCATTTAAACTGTAAGATTTAACGACACGAGTGAGTCAAATCGATGTTATTTGACGAGAGAGTTAGTAAAGCATTTAGCTAATCGCCCGATAGCGATTAGCGTGAAAGATTTAGATACTTTAGTATTAAACCTTTCTAATGATTTATATCTTGAAAACTGAACTCGCCTACAACTCTGTGGAAAAAGATAAATCTCCCTAGGAGCAGTCGCTCCGTCGTTCGATTTCCTATTTTCCTTTGAGTTGCTTGACGGCTTAGTATCTTGAGTAATTGAACACGGGCTAAATCCCTAGTGAAAAAGATAGATTTCCTGGTGTACATGGTACACTGCGTCAATCTCCTATTTTCATACGGGATTCTTCACGCCCTTAGTATCCTGTGTAACTGAACTTGCCTACAACTCTGTGGAAAAAGATAAATCTCCCTAGGAGCAGTCGCTCCGTCGTTCGATTTCCTATTTTCCTTTGAGTTGCTTGACGGCTTGGTATCTTGAGTAATTGAACACGGCCGAAAAGCTGTGTAAAAAAGATAAACTGTCTTGTCTTCATCGAAGACTTCGTCAGTTTCCTATTTTTACTTTGCTTTTGACGTCCTTGGTATCTTGATCTTTGTAGGCAAGGCGTATAATTTCATCAATCCAAAGGGGATTAAAATGGCAAAACAAGTGTTTCAAACGACTTTTGCGGGTCGTGAGTTAATTGTAGAGACTGGTCAGGTTGCTAAGCAAGCAAATGGATCTGTTGTCGTACGTTACGGTGAGTCAACTGTCTTGACTGCTGCCGTTATGTCTAAGAAAATGGCAACTGGGGATTTCTTCCCACTCCAAGTCAACTACGAAGAAAAAATGTATGCGGCTGGGAAGTTTCCTGGTGGCTTTATGAAACGTGAAGGACGTCCTTCAACAGATGCGACCTTGACAGCGCGTTTGATTGACCGTCCGATTCGTCCTATGTTTGCGGAAGGTTTCCGTAATGAAGTCCAAGTCATCAATACAGTGCTTTCTTATGATGAAAATGCATCTGCACCAATGGCTGCTATGTTTGGTTCATCTTTGGCACTGTCTATTTCAGATATTCCATTTGACGGACCAATTGCTGGGGTACAAGTGGGATATGTAGATGGCCAAATCATCATCAACCCAAGTCAAGAACAAGCAGAGCAATCTCTTCTTGAATTGACAGTAGCTGGAACCAAGCACGCTATCAACATGGTAGAGTCTGGTGCCAAAGAATTGTCAGAAGAAATCATGTTGGAAGCGCTCCTTAAAGGGCACGAAGCTGTCAAAGAATTGATTGCCTTCCAAGAAGAAATCGTTGCTGCTGTCGGTAAAGAAAAAGCAGAAGTGGAATTGCTTCACGTGGATGCTGAATTGCAAGCTGAAATCATTGCAGCCTACAACAGTGACCTCCAAAAGGCAGTTCAAGTAGAAGAGAAATTGGCCCGTGAAGCTGCGACTCAAGTAGTGAAAGACCAAGTGACTGCCGTTTACGAAGAAAAATATGCGGACCACGAAGAATTTGACCGTATTATGCGTGATGTGGCTGAAATCTTGGAACAAATGGAACACGCAGAAGTGCGACGTTTAATTACAGAGGACAAGGTGCGTCCTGATGGTCGTAAGGTCGATGAAATCCGTCCTTTGGATGCGGTTGTTGACTTCCTTCCTCGTGTACATGGTTCAGGTCTCTTTACTCGTGGGCAAACTCAAGCTCTTTCAGTCTTGACCTTGGCTCCGATGGGAGAAACTCAAATCATTGATGGTTTGGATCCAGAGTACAAGAAACGCTTTATGCACCACTATAACTTCCCTCAATATTCTGTAGGGGAAACAGGTCGTTACGGTGCGCCAGGTCGTCGTGAAATCGGTCACGGTGCCCTTGGTGAGCGTGCTCTTGCTCAAGTCTTGCCAAGCTTGGAAGAATTCCCATACGCTATCCGTCTAGTAGCAGAAGTTTTGGAATCAAACGGTTCTTCATCTCAAGCTTCTATCTGTGCGGGAACTCTTGCCCTTATGGCTGGTGGTGTGCCAATCAAGGCGCCAGTAGCTGGTATTGCTATGGGACTTATCTCAGATGGAAATAACTACACAGTATTGACAGATATCCAAGGTTTGGAAGATCACTTTGGAGATATGGACTTCAAGGTTGCAGGTACTCGTGATGGGATTACAGCCCTTCAAATGGATATCAAGATTCAAGGGATTACTGCAGAAATCTTGACGGAGGCTCTTGCTCAAGCCAAGAAAGCGCGTTTTGAAATCCTTGATGTCATTGAAGCAACCATTCCAGAAGTTCGTCTAGAATTGGCTCCAACTGCTCCGAAAATTGATACGATCAAGATTGATGTGGACAAGATTAAGATTGTCATCGGTAAGGGTGGAGAAACCATCGACAAGATTATCGCTGAAACAGGTGTTAAGATTGATATAGACGAAGAAGGAAATGTGTCTATCTACTCTAGTGACCAAGATGCTATTAACCGTGCCAAAGAAATTATTGCTGGTTTGGTTCGTGAAGCCAAAGTGGATGAAGTTTACCGTGCTAAAGTCGTTCGTATCGAGAAATTTGGTGCCTTTGTTAACCTCTTTGATAAGACAGATGCCCTTGTTCATATCTCTGAGATGGCTTGGACTCGTACCAATCGTGTAGAGGATTTGGTAGAAATCGGGGATGAAGTTGATGTTAAGGTTATCAAGATTGATGAAAAAGGCCGTATCGATGCCTCTATGAAGGCTCTTCTACCTCGTCCGCCAAAACCTGAGCATGATGAAAAAGGTGAAAAGTCTGAGCGTCCTCACCGCCCACGTCATCACAAGGATCACAAACCTAAGAAAGAATTTACAGAAACACCAAAAGATTCAGAATAAGAAAAGGAGAAATGTATGGGGTGGTGGCGCGAAACCATTGATATCGTAAAAGAAAATGATCCAGCGGCCCGCACCACTTTGGAGGTTTTGCTGACTTATCCAGGTGTCAAGGCCTTGGCGGCCCACCGTCTCTCGCATTTTCTCTGGAAGCACGGCTTCAAACTCTTAGCTCGTATGCACAGTCAGTTTTGGCGCTTTTGGACTCAGATTGAGATTCATCCAGGAGCCCAGATTGATTCAGGTGTCTTTATTGACCATGGTTCTGGTCTGGTGATTGGAGAGACAGCGATTGTTGAAAAAGGCGTTCTTCTCTATCACGGAGTGACTCTTGGGGGAACAGGGAAAGACTGTGGCAAACGCCATCCGACTGTACGAAAGGGAGCCCTCATATCAGCCCATGCCCAAGTTATCGGACCTGTGGAAATTGGTGAAAATGCCAAGGTCGGTGCTGCAGCAGTTGTCGTAGCAGATGTACCTAGTGATGTGACGGTTGTCGGTATTCCGGCCAAGATTGTCCGTCTTCATGGTAAGAAAGATGAGCCTGTCATTCACGAAGTCGAAGAAAAACGAGAGTATTATGTCAATAAACTCGAGCAGGCTAAAGATGCCAGTCACAGATCGTCTGGTTTGTAGAGGATACCTATATGATTCAAGTAAGAAACAAGTTAAGCCAAGAGGAGCTATCTGAGGCGAAAAAAGTAATTAACTGTTGCCAAAACTATGACGGTACCTATCGCGATCCCTATCTCTCTAACATGCTTAATTTTGACCCAAACATGCCCGCCTTTTTCCTTTATTATGAAAAAGGCGAACTTGTTGGTTTATTAACTGTCTGTGCAGATGACCAAGATGTAGAAGTGACGATACTGGTTCATCCAGGTCATCGCCGTCAGGGGATTGCGCGTGCATTGTTTACTAGTTTTGAGAGAGAAACAGCTTCTTTCCCCATTCGATCAGTCACTTTTCAGACAGAACGTATTTTTTTAGAGAATCATCCTGACTTTGCCAGTAACTGGGGACTAATCGAGGATGAAGAGACAGAAACTTGGTTAGGTAAGGATAGAAGACCTTATCCGTTAGCAAATGTTTCCCATATTGAAGTTTTGTTAGCAGATAGTTCGTATCAGGATCAAATTAGTCAATTAAAATTTCAGGCATTTTCAGAGGAACATGAATCGAGAGAAGTTGTGGATAGATATGTCGCTGAAGCTCTGAAGGATCCAGAAAGCCGACTATATATTTTGTTAAAAGACGGTCAGGTTATTGGGACTTGCACGGTAGATTTATCGACTAATACGAATTACTTCTACGGTTTAGCAATATCGGAACCTGAACGTGGGAAAGGCTATGGAAGCTACTTAGCAAAATCCCTCGTCAACCAACTAATTGAGCAAAATGACAAGGAATTTCAGATTGCAGTGGAAGATAGTAATGTAGGTGCCAAACGTTTGTATGAAAAAATTGGCTTTGTCAAACAGACTCAGGTGGTTTATCTGAATGAGAAAGGAGCAAGGGATTCCGAAGTGTAGAGATATTCGGACTGAAATTTACTTGAACTTTTAGTGATGAAACTAATTGTTCTTGGATTTCAGCTTTCTTGATTATGATTTATGATTAAAATCTATGACACCATGTCTCGTGATTTGCGAGAATTTGTCCCGATTGAGGACGGCAAGATCAAGATGTATGTTTGTGGGCCAACGGTGTACAACTATATTCATGTAGGGAATGCTCGTTCAACGGTAGCTTTTGATACCATTCGTCGCTATTTTGAGTATCGTGGGTACGAGGTTGCCTATATTTCCAATTTTACGGATGTGGATGATAAGATTATCAACCGTGCCAGGGAAGAAGGCATCACGCCTCAGGAGGTTGCGGATAAGTACATCGCTGCCTTTCGTGAGGATGTGACGGCCTTGGGCGTGAAACCTGCGACTCGCCATCCGCGTGTAGTGGAGTTTATGGCAGACATCATCCGTTTTGTGGAAGGCTTGATCGAGAAAGGCTTTGCCTATGAGAGTCAAGGGGATGTCTATTTCCGTGTAGAAAAATCCCACAACTATGCTAAATTGGCTAATAAAACCTTGGAAGATTTGGAGCTAGGTGCTTCAGGTCGTACCGATGAAGAAACGGCTCGTAAGGAAAATCCTGTAGACTTTGCTCTATGGAAATCTTCCAAACCAGGTGAGATTTCTTGGGATAGTCCTTGGGGACCTGGACGTCCGGGTTGGCATATTGAGTGTTCAGTCATGTCGACAGAGATTTTAGGTGATACCATTGATATCCACGGTGGTGGAGCTGACCTAGAGTTTCCACACCACACCAATGAAATTGCCCAATCTGAAGCTAAAACAGGCAAGGCTTTTGCTAACTACTGGATGCACAATGGCTTTGTCAATATCGACAATGTCAAAATGTCTAAGTCCTTGGGTAACTTCATTACGGTACACGATGCCCTTAAAACTCTTGATGGGCAAGTACTTCGTTTCTTCTTTGCGACCCAGCACTACCGTAAGCCTATCAACTTCACGGAAAAGGCAGTTCGCGATGCCGAGACCAATCTCAAGTATCTGAAGAATACTTACGAACAACCATTTACAGGAAACGTGGATGCCCAAGAGTTACAAAACTTTAAAGATAAGTTTGTAGCAGCTATGGATGAAGATTTTAATGCTGCCAACGGTATCACAGTTGTCTTTGAAATGGCCAAATGGATCAACTCAGGGAACTATGATGCAAGTGTCAAGCAAGCTCTTGCAGATATGTTAGAAATTTTTGGAATTGTCTTTGTTGAGGAAGTTTTGGATGCAGAGATTGAAGACTTGATTCAAAAACGCCAAGAGGCGCGTGCCAATCGTGACTTTGCGACAGCAGACCAAATCCGTGACCAATTGGTTACTCAAGGAATTAAGCTCCTTGATACCAAGGATGGAGTGAGGTGGACACGTGATTGATGTCAATCTCATTAACGGGATTGCGCTAGCCTTTGAGGGAGATGCGGTGTATTCTATGTATATTCGCCGCCACCTCATCCTCAAAGGTATGACCAAGCCCAATAAACTCCACCAAGAGGCGACCAAGTACGTGTCAGCCAAGGCTCAAGCTCGCCTGATTTCTCTCATGTTGGAGGAGCAGATCCTAACGGAAAAAGAAGAAGAAATCTACAAACGTGGCCGCAATACCAATAGTCACACAAAGGCTAAAAATGCAGATGTCGTGACTTATCGTATGTCCACGGGATTTGAAGCAGTTATGGGCTATCTCCATATGACTGAGAATCTGGAACGTCTTGAGAGTTTGGTTTCATGGTGCATCCAAAAAGTGGAGGGCTAGAACATGAGGGCAAAAGAACTACAAGACTGGTTTCCTGAGGCTCGGATTTCAGACCAACCAGTAGAGAAAGAGGGCTATCTCACGCTTCCTTTAGCTTCTCAGCAGTGGATTTTGCTGGAGGAAGCTGGGCTCAGCGAGCGTGAAAAGCAGTTGGTTGCCCTTTTGACCCAGCAGGAGCAGGCTCGTTCGCTAAACCCTTGGTATTCCTATCTGGTTGAGGGCAAGGGACAGGCACCGCAAGTTTTTAAAAAGATTCAGTTGGTTTATTGCCATCTTTCTTATTTTCAGCAGGAAAATCTGACTTCTTGGCTAGATATGATGCGGACTCTTTTTCCGAATTGTCAGACAGTGCTACAGGTCGGAGCTCAGGATTATGTTTTCGTGCTTCAACAAGACAAATACACTTCTGTAAGAGATATTTTGAGTGATACGATTGAAGCGGTTGAGTATGACTTTGGACTTCGTCTTTCTATCATGTTGGGTCAGGTTTGGTCTCAGACAGGACATCAAGCCCTATCAGACTTAATCAAAGCTGAGCGGGATTTGTTCAAGACATGGTGGCGTCAGGGTCACCAAGGTGTTCATACTTTTTCTCAGCTCTATCTTTGGAGTATGGGAGAAAGACTCGTGGACTTGAAGCCAATTAAAGAATGTCTACACCAGATGATTTTGGATCAAGATCAGATTCAGGAAATCATTCTCTCTCTTTGGGAAAATAGTGCTGTTCTCACTAAAACAGCCCAGCAACTCTATCTGCACCGCAATTCTCTCCAATACAAGATTGATAAATGGGAAGAGTTGACAGGGCTTCAGTTGAAAGAGTTGACCGACCTGACCTTGTGTTATCAATTGATTTTAGGTTCTTTGTCAACTATAGTTGGTTTGTAAAGAAGTTAATATTTGGAGAAGAGGATGGCCATCTTCTCCATTTTTATGTGCAGAGTTATAGTGGATTGATGCTGGGAAAGTACACTGTGACTGCTAAAACATTCCTAGAAGTTGCTTTGATTTCCCTAATCTATTTATGCAAATTTTATGTTATTTTACTATAACAGTTGTTGCTAAGCCAAATAATAGTGGGGAAGTTCATTTAGACGTAAGCATTGAAGATAATCAGGGAGGTAGTGGGCATAATTTCAGTTCTGTTTCAAGTAGCTCACAAACAGCTAAATATGAAGAAACTGGTTATAATAACAATTTATCATTATATATAACGATTGATAAAACGTCTGATGCAACAGCTCTTTTGAAATTAAAGTTGAATAATGTTGATAATTAACCTGCTACTGAAGTTCCTAGTTCAGGAATTACTGTAAAATTAAATACTAAAGATAATGCTGGAAACTGGACAAGTGCTTCGAATAAAAAAGAAATAACAGTAAAAATTGTTTCTGCTAAACCGACATATCCAGACAAAATCTTAGTGAAAAATCCTGATAATATAAAAGATACAGAAAAAAATGCCATTATTGAAAAATTGAAAGAGGCAAATAAAAATCATCCAGCAGGAGCTCCAACCTTTGCTAAAGGTGAAGGAGAGCATGCAAATGATATTGTAGCAACTTATTCAGATGGTACAACTTATTATGTACCGTTAAATGATGTGACAAAATATGCGAGGTAGTGGCTGTACCACTCACTTATTCACCTCCCCGTGATTTGTAGTAGTGATAGGCTTTCTCACTATTATTATAAAACAAAATAAAGATCACAACACTTTTTCATTCTGTGTTGTGCCTTGAGTGAAACGAAAGGAATGAATTATAAATATGAAAAGTATAGTCACTAGCATAGATGAGCGCTTGCGTACTCGCCTACGAGTGATTATCTGGAAGCAATGGAAGAAGAAATCGAGACGATTATGGGGATTGCTTAAGTTAGGGGTTCCTAAATGGATAGCAGATAAGGTATCTGGCTGGGGCGACCACTATCAATTATAGTAAAATGAAATAAGAATAGAACAAATCGATCAGGATAGTCAAATCGATTTCTAACAATATTTTAGAAGTAGAGGTGTACTATTCTAGTTTCAATCTACTATAGTAGCTCAGAAGTCGGTACTTAAACGTGCTATATCAAAACCAGTCCTTGAAAAACGTGGACTGGTTTCGTGTTTGGATTATTACCTTGAACGACATGCGTTAAAAGTTAGTTGAACCGCCGTATGCCGAACGGCACGTACGGTGGTATGAGAGGGGCTAGAGATTATCCCCTACTCGATATTTTTTTTTCGTATTTCATAAACATTTCATATTTGGGTTTTATAATAGTCTTACAAATATGGAGGTGACAAATGAATCCAATCCAAAGATCTTGGGCTTATGTCAGCAGAAAGCGACTGAGAAGTTTTATTTTATTTCTGATTTTATTGGTCTTATTGGCCGGAATTTCAGCCTGTTTGACTCTGATGAAGTCCAACAAAACAGTAGAAAGCAATCTTTATAAATCACTCAATACATCTTTTTCTATTAAGAAGATAGAGAATGGTCAGACATTCAAGTTGTCAGACCTAGCATCTGTAAGCAAGATTAAGGGGCTGGAAAATGTCTCTCCTGAACTCGAGACGGTCGCAAAACTAAAAGACAAGGAAGCAGTGACTGGCGAGCAGAGCGTGGAGCGTGATGATTTATCAGCTGCAGACAATAACTTGGTTAGCTTAACGGCTCTTGAGGATTCATCCAAGGATGTAACCTTTACCAGTTCGGCTTTCAATCTAAAAGAAGGGCGACACCTTCAAAAAGGGGATTCCAAGAAAATCCTTATCCACGAAGAATTGGCTAAGAAGAACGGTCTTTCACTTCATGACAAGATTGGCTTGGATGCTGGTCAGTCTGAATCTGGAAAAGGACAAACAGTAGAGTTTGAGATTATTGGCATCTTTTCTGGTAAAAAACAAGAGAAATTCACAGGCTTGTCTTCTGACTTCAGTGAAAATCAAGTCTTTACAGACTATGAAAGTAGCCAAACCCTTTTGGGCAATAGTGAAGCTCAAGTCAGTGCAGCACGCTTCTATGTAGAAAATCCTAAGGAAATGGACGGACTCATGAAGCAGGTAGAAAACTTGGCCTTGGAAAATCAAGGCTACCAAGTCGAAAAGGAAAACAAGGCTTTTGAACAAATCAAAGACTCAGTTGCAACTTTCCAAACCTTCCTGACCATCTTCCTTTATGGGATGTTGATAGCAGGAGCTGGAGCCTTAATTCTGGTTTTGTCTCTCTGGTTGAGAGAACGGGTCTATGAAGTGGGGATTTTACTTGCACTTGGAAAAGGCAAGAGCTCGATCTTCCTACAATTCTGTTTAGAGGTAGTTTTGGTATCTCTTGGAGCTTTGCTTCCAGCATTTGTTGCAGGAAACGGAATCACAACTTACCTACTCCAAACTCTACTAGCAAGTGGAGATCAGGCAAGCTTACAAGATACACTAGCCAAAGCAAGCAGTTTATCAACTAGCATCTTATCTTTTGCAGAATCCTATGTTTTTCTAGTTCTGCTTAGTTGCTTATCTGTAGCCCTTTGTTTCCTATTCTTATTTAGAAAATCACCGAAAGAAATTTTATCATCTATTAGTTAAGAAGGAGAAATCATGACTTTATTACAATTACAAGATGTTACCTACCGTTATAAGAATACTGCTGAAGCAGTCCTATATCAGATCGATTATAATTTTGAACCTGGAAAATTTTACAGTATTATTGGGGAGTCAGGAGCAGGAAAATCCACACTCTTGTCCCTACTTGCTGGTCTAGATAGTCCTGTTGAAGGTTCTATCCTTTTTCAAGGAGAGGATATTCGTAAGAAGGGTTATTCTTACCATCGCATGCACCATATTTCCCTGGTCTTTCAAAATTATAACTTGATAGATTATCTTTCTCCGCTGGAAAATATCCGATTGGTCAACAAAAAGGCAAGCAAGAATACACTTCTTGAGCTTGGTTTGGATGAAAGCCAGATCAAGCGGAATGTTCTCCAGTTATCAGGTGGTCAACAGCAACGTGTTGCCATTGCTCGCAGTTTGGTCTCAGAAGCTCCAGTTATTCTAGCTGATGAGCCAACAGGAAATCTGGATCCTAAAACTGCTGGAGATATTGTCGAACTACTCAAATCACTTGCCCAGAAAACAGGTAAATGTGTGATTGTCGTAACTCACAGTAAAGAAGTGGCACAAGCGTCAGATATTACACTTGAATTAAAGGATAAGAAACTGACTGAAACGCGCAATACTAGTAAATAATTTGAGCTTATTTTGATAGAATGATTAAAACAAAATCTAGAAAGGGAATCTATGTTACACAACGCATTTGCCTATGTTACAAGGAAGTTTTTCAAATCGATTGTCATCTTCCTGATTATTCTCCTCATGGCGAGCTTGAGTTTGGTCGGCTTGTCAATCAAGGGAGCTACTGCCAAGGCTTCTCAGGAGACCTTTAAAAATATCACCAATAGCTTCTCCATGCAAATCAATCGTCGCGTCAACCAAGGAACGCCTCGTGGTGCTGGGAATATCAAGGGTGAAGATATCAAAAAAATCACCGAAAACAAGGCCATTGAGTCTTATGTCAAACGTATCAACGCTATCGGAGATTTGACTGGATATGACCTGATTGAAACGCCAGAAACCAAGAAGAATCTCACTGCTGATCGTGCCAAACGTTTTGGAAGTAGCTTGATGATTACAGGTGTCAATGACTCCTCTAAAGAAGACAAGTTTGTCTCTGGTTCTTATAAACTAGTCGAAGGAGAGCACTTAACCAACGACGACAAGGATAAAATCCTCTTGCACAAGGACTTGGCAGCCAAACACGGCTGGAAAGTAGGGGACAAGGTTAAACTGGACTCTAATATCTACGATGCAGATAATGAAAAAGGAGCCAAGGAAACAGTTGAAGTGACAATCAAGGGACTCTTTGATGGTCATAATAAGTCAGCAGTAACCTACTCACAAGAACTTTACGAAAACACAGCTATTACAGACATTCACACTGCTGCAAAACTTTATGGATACACAGAAGACACAGCCATTTATGGGGACGCAACCTTCTTTGTAACAGCAGACAAGAACTTGGATGATGTTATGAAAGAGTTGAATGGCATCAGTGGTATCAACTGGAAGAGCTACACACTCGTCAAGAGCTCCTCTAACTACCCAGCTCTTGAGCAATCTATCTCTGGTATGTACAAGATGGCCAACCTCCTCTTCTGGGGTAGCTTGAGCTTCTCAGTTCTCCTCCTTGCCCTCTTGCTCAGCCTTTGGATCAACGCCCGTCGCAAGGAAGTGGGAATTCTCCTCTCTATCGGCCTCAAGCAGGCAAGTATCTTGGGTCAATTCATCACCGAATCTATCTTGATTGCTATCCCTGCTCTAGTTTCTGCTTACTTCCTAGCTAATTACACTGCCCGTGCAATTGGAAACACTGTCCTTGCCAATGTGACTTCAGGTGTTGCCAAACAGGCTAGTAAGGCGGCTCAAGCCTCTAACCTTGGTGGTGGTGCAGAAGTAGATGGCTTTAGCAAGACCTTGTCGAGCCTAGACATTTCCATTCAGACATCAGACTTTATCATCATTTTTGTCCTTGCCTTGGTTCTAGTGGTTCTCGTTATGGCGCTTGCTTCAAGCAATCTCCTTAGAAAACAACCAAAAGAACTCTTGCTGGATGGTGAATAAATTTGAAAAAATGAGTCTGGAATAAAGATTGCATCTTGTGTTTCTATTCAAGAATAGTGGATAGGAATGGCTATTTAACAATTCAAAATAAATCCGAAAGCAGTGGTGAAAATCATTGCTTTCAGTTGCTTTCTTTGTACTTTAGTGCTTAAATATAATATACTAAAGTTATGGAATTTATGAGAAAGGATTTCACAACGTTTTATCTAGTGGTCAGTTGCTTACAGACAAAAGGCCAGCAAGAGACTATAATAGAAAATAGAGTAGGTATTTATTCTAAGAAAAATAAAAAATAGAGAGCAGTTAAAGTATGAAAATTTTAATTGTAGAAGATGAAGAGATGATCCGTGAGGGGGTCAGTGATTATTTGACGGATTGTGGCTATGAAACTATTGAGGCAGCGGACGGTCAGGAAGCTCTGGAGCAATTTTCTAGCTATGAGGTGGCCCTGGTTTTACTGGATATCCAGATGCCCAAGCTCAACGGCTTAGAAGTCCTAGCTGAGATTCGTAAAACCAGTCAGGTTCCTGTCTTGATGTTGACAGCTTTTCAAGATGAGGAATACAAGATGAGTGCCTTTGCCTCTTTGGCAGATGGCTATCTGGAAAAACCTTTCTCCCTCTCCCTTTTAAAAGTGAGGGTGGACGCGATTTTCAAGCGCTACTACGATACAGGACGAATCTTTTCTTACAAGGATACCAAGGTGGACTTTGAAAGCTACAGTGCAAGCCTCGCAGGTCAAGAAGTGCCTATCAATGCCAAAGAGTTGGAAATTCTGGACTATCTAGTGAAAAATGAAGGCCGGGCCTTGACTCGATCTCAGATTATCGATGCCGTCTGGAAAGCGACAGATGAGGTTCCCTTTGACCGTGTTATTGATGTTTATATCAAGGAATTGCGGAAAAAGCTAGACTTGGATTGTATCCTCACTGTGCGCAATGTTGGTTATAAATTGGAGCGAAAATGAAACGAACAGGTTTATTTACAAAGATATTTATATATACCTTCTCGATATTTAGTGTTCTGGTTATCTGCCTTCATTTAGCTATTTATTTTCTTTTTCCTTCGACTTATCTGAGTCATCGTCAGGAAACCATTGGTCAAAAGGCAACAGCCATTGCCCAGTCCCTAGAAGGGAAAGATAGGCAGAGTATCGAGCAAGTGTTAGACTTGTATTCCCAGACTAGTGATATCAAGGGGACCGTCAAAGGTGAGATGACCGAGGACAAGTTAGAAGTCAAGGACAGTCTTCCTCTGGACACAGACCGCCAGACAACCTCTCTCTTTATTGAGGAGCGCGAGGTGAAAACGCAAGACGGTGGTACTATGATTCTCCAGTTTCTAGCTTCCATGGATTTACAAAAGGAAGCGGAGCAAATCAGTCTCCAGTTTCTTCCCTATACCTTGCTGGCCTCCTTTCTGATTTCCCTCTTGGTGGCCTACATCTACGCTCGGACTATTGTTGCACCGATTTTGGAAATCAAGCGGGTGACCCGTCGGATGATGGACCTGGATTCCCAAGTGCGATTGCGCGTGGATTCTAAGGATGAGATAGGTAATCTCAAGGAACAAATCAATAGCCTCTACCAGCATCTCTTGACTGTTATTGCGGACTTGCATGAAAAGAATGAAGCCATTCTCCAGCTGGAGAAGATGAAGGTCGAATTCCTACGAGGAGCTTCTCATGAATTGAAAACACCGCTGGCTAGTTTGAAAATCCTAATCGAAAATATGAGAGAGAATATCGGTCGTTATAAGGATAGAGACCAGTATCTGGGAGTTGCCTTGGGGATTGTGGATGAACTCAATCACCATGTTCTGCAGATACTTTCCCTCTCTTCTGTGCAGGAATTGCGAGATGATAGGGAAACAATTGACCTCCTCCAGATGACGCAAAATCTGGTCAAAGATTATGCCTTGCTAGCCAAGGAAAGAGAGCTCCAGATAGACAATAGTTTGACCCATCAGCAGGCTTATCTAAACCCATCAGTTATGAAGTTGATTCTTTCTAATCTCATCAGCAATGCCATTAAGCACTCTGTTCCAGGTGGCTTAGTTCGAATTGGAGAAAGAGAAGGAGAACTTTTTATCGAAAATAGCTGTAGCTCAGAGGAACAAGAAAAACTAGCCCAGTCTTTTTCTGACAATGCTAGTCGCAAGGTCAAGGGGTCTGGTATGGGGCTCTTTGTGGTTAAGAGTCTATTAGAACATGAAAAATTAGCTTATCGTTTCGAGATGGAGGAGAATCGTTTAACCTTCTTTATAGATTTTCCAAAAGTCGTCCAAGACTAGGGAGAGAAAGGGTTTACATAGATGGAGTTAGAAGAAAATCAATCGAAACTGCGGGAAAAACTAGATTTTTTTGGCAAAAAGTGATAAAATGAACAATGTAAATGGGATGACCCATAAAAATATACAGGAGGCCTGATAAAATGGCAATCGTTTCAGCAGAAAAATTTGTCCAAGCAGCCCGTGACAACGGTTATGCAGTTGGTGGATTTAACACAAACAACCTTGAGTGGACTCAAGCTATCTTGCGCGCAGCAGAAGCTAAAAAAGCTCCAGTTTTGATCCAAACTTCAATGGGTGCTGCTAAATACATGGGTGGTTACAAAGTTGCTCGCAACTTGATCGCTAACCTTGTTGAATCAATGGGTATCACTGTACCAGTAGCTATCCACCTTGACCACGGTCACTACGAAGATGCACTTGAGTGTATCGAAGTTGGTTATACTTCAATCATGTTTGACGGTTCACACCTTCCAGTTGAAGAAAACCTTAAATTGGCTAAAGAAGTTGTTGAAAAAGCACACGCTAAAGGTATCTCAGTAGAAGCTGAAGTTGGTACTATCGGTGGTGAAGAAGACGGAATCATCGGTAAAGGTGAATTGGCTCCAATCGAAGACGCTAAAGCAATGGTTGAAACTGGTATCGACTTCTTGGCAGCTGGTATCGGTAACATCCACGGCCCTTACCCAGTAAACTGGGAAGGTCTTGACCTTGACCACTTGCAAAAATTGACAGAAGCTCTTCCAGGATTCCCAATCGTATTGCACGGTGGATCAGGTATTCCTGATGAGCAAATCCAAGCAGCTATCAAACTTGGTGTTGCCAAAGTTAACGTTAACACAGAATGCCAAATCGCATTCGCTAACGCAACTCGTAAATTTGCTCGTGACTACGAAGCAAACGAAGCAGAATACGACAAGAAAAAACTCTTCGACCCACGTAAATTCTTGGCTGACGGTGTAAAAGCTATCCAGGCATCGGTTGAAGAACGTATCGACGTATTCGGTTCAGAAGGTAAAGCATAATCTAGCTGAATAATACAGATAAAACCTGCCTGTGAGGGTGGGTTTTTTGATTTCAAGCTACTCGTTTTAGTATAGTAAACTGAATCTAGACTAGCACAATGCTGCTTCTATAGCGTTTTGAAACTAGAATAGGACAACATAACTGCTAAAAGATTTCTATAAATTCATTTGATTTTCCTAATCAATTTGTTCGTATCCTATTTCACTCCACTATAAAACATTCTTATCAATTGATTTGAATGCCAAAATTCCATCGTTCCTGTCTTATTTCATTTGGCTATAAAAAACTCTCCTGGGAAATCCCAGGAGAGTATGATTACTTATTTGAACTTGAATCCTTCGTAAATAAGCTCTGTTTTTGGATTTTGTTTCTTAATCTGTTTGGCAAGTGCCTTCATCATAGAAATAGGACCACACATATAGACGGTTGCATGTTCGGGCACTTCTTTTTGTTCAAAATTAAGATAGCCGTCTTTCGTACTGTCGATTAGATGGAGTTCAAAATTAGGATTTTTCTGAGCATAGTTACGGAGTAAATCTAGGTAGACTGCATTTTCATCTCCACGGAAGCTATAGTAGAAGTGAACCTGTTTATCTAAAATAGGATGTTCACGGATGTAAGAGATGAAGGGGGTGATCCCAATACCTCCAGCAATCCAAACCTGATTTTCTCGTCCTTCTTCTATGATCATGTGTCCGTAAGCTCTGTCTAGGGTTACTTTGCTGCCGGCTTGAAGATTATCATAGATATTCTTGGTATGGTCGCCTGAATTTTTAACAGTAAAGTAAAGAGTTTGACCATGACCTCCTGAGATAGAAAAGGGATGCGGAGCACTTTCAAAGCCTTCTTGGAAAATCTTTAGAAAGGCAAATTGTCCTGATTGATAGTTGAAAGGTCTGCTAAGATGGATTTGAATTTCTCTAGTATCGTGATTTAAGCGTTTGAGATGGGTAATTTTCCCTAGATAGGGGAAGGAAATCTTTTGATATAGAAAAATGATATAAAAACCAGCTAGTAAGCCTAAAAGGGCATAGCTACCAACAAGAAAACTTAGAAGATTAAATGTAAGGAGACGATTGCCCATTATCATGTAGATGTGAAAGAGTCCTAAAATATAGGCTAGGTAAACCAGGCGGTGAATCCATCGCCAAGCTTCGTATTGGATGTATTTGCCTAAATAGGCGACAAGGATGATGCTGGCAAAGATATAGATGGCAAGATTGCCAAACTGAGCAGCTAAGCGAGAGCCCCACAAACCGCCCATACTAAAGTTATGAAAGATTAGTAGGATGATTGAGAGAAAGGCTGTGAATTTGTGGACGGTGTAGACCTTCTCCAAACTGTGAAACCAGCTTTCTAGTAGTGGGAGACGAGTGGCTAGGATAAAAGTCAGAGATAGGCTTGTTAAAGCTAGTCCTGGAATCATGAATTGGGGAGAAGTGTTCATCCAAGTCAAAAGAGTCAAGATAAAACTAGCTATGATAAAGAGTAGTCCTTTGACTGATTTCATAGAAAATTCCATTTCATTTAGATTTCGATTTGTTGTAAATAAATTTGTTACATTTTATCATAGAAAATGTATGGTGTCAAATTGAGGTCTATAAATATCTACTCTCATCAAAAAACTCTCCAATTGAACTGGAGAGTGGCTGTTTATACTCAATGAAAATCAAAGAGCAAACTAGGAAGCTAGCCGCAGGCTGCTCAAAACACCGTTTTGAGGTTGTGGATAGAACTGACGAAGTCAGTAACATATATACGGCAAGGTGAAGCTGACGTGGTTTGAAGAGATTTTCGAAGAGTATTATTCTGCAGCTTGTTGCCAACGTTTGGCTAGCATATGAGACAGGCTAGAAATTGCTAGGTTAAAGCTGAAGTAGATGAGGGCAATCAGGATGTAAAGACTGAAGACCTGCTCTGGTTCGAAATAACGGCCCATGAGAATTTGGCTGGCTCCAAAGAGTTCTTGTAGGGCGATAACAGAGTAGAGGAGACTGGTATCCTTAATCACGGTAACAAACTGAGAAATGATGGCTGGTAGCATTTTGCGGATGGCTTGTGGGAGAATGATGTAGTAGAGGATTTGGACTGAGGTGAAGCCTTGTGACATTCCTGCTTCGTACTGTCCCTTGTCTACGGCATTGAGACCGCCTCGAATAATCTCAGCCAAGGCTGCTGATGTAAAGAGAGTAAAGGCTGTAATACCTGCTGGTGTGGATTTCATTTTGAACACCAAAAAGATAGTAAAAATCCAGAGAAGGTTGGGAACGTTGCGCACAAACTCGATATAAATACTGGAAATAATGCGTAAGACAGGATTTTTGCCATTTCTCATGACAGCTAGCACCGTACCGATGATAGTAGAGAGGATGATGGCAATCAGAGAAATATAGAGGGTCAAGCCAAATCCTTTAAAGATAAAGACTAGGTTATCTGGGGTTAAAACTTCTAAAATAGATTCCATAGTAACCTCCTAAAGTGAATAGGCTTTTTTGTTGGCTTGCTCCATCTTGCGACCAAACTGGGCAACAGGGAAGCATAGGGCAAAGTAGAGAAGAGCAGCACCTAAAAAGGCTGGGATATAGTTTCCGTTGAGAGCCGACCAAGACTTAGTCACAAACATCAAGTCTACTCCAGAGATGATAGCTACAGTAGAGGTGTTCTTGATGAGGTTAACAATTTGGTTGGTCAATGGAGGGAGAATGATGCGGAAGGCCTGAGGCAAGGTAATCAAGCGCATGGCACTGATATAGGTAAAACCTTGCGACAAGGCGGCCTCCATCTGACCACTAGGAATAGACTGAATCCCTGAACGAATAACCTCAGCGATATAAGCGCCGTGATAGAGTCCCACGCAGAGAACGGCTGTCCAATAAATTGGAATCATGATGATATGGTCACTGATAAGAGGTAGGCCATAAAAAACAATAACAAACTGCACCAAGAGGGGAGTATTTTGGTAAAATTCAACAAAGATGCGAGCTAAAATGCGTAAAATTGGACGTTTACTGGTTGACATGGCACCAAAGAAGATTCCTAAGACCATGGCGAGGATAAAGGATCCAATCGCTAGGGCAAGAGTAAAGAGGAAACCATTGAAAAATTGTCCAAAATCCTGAAAATAGGCTGTCCAAGATGATAAATCTGTCATAGGGTATCCTCCTTAATCTGCGGTATGACTAGATGGTTTGAGCTTGTAACGGTCATAAAGTTTCTGCAAACTACCATCCTTGCTCCATTTAGTGACCAAGGTATCAAGATAGTCGTTGAGCTCTGTATTTGATTTCTTGGTAACAATACCGTAGTCAGATGGCTTGAAACTATCATCTAGTAGTTCTGTGCGTTTACTAGTGTAGCCAGACAGAATAGAGCGGTCAACGGAAAAGGCATCAATACGATGAGCGTGAAGGGAAGTAATCAATTCTGGGTAGGAACCAAGTTCGACAAATTTAAAGGTTAGACCTTTCTTTTTGCCCAGTTCAGTAATCAGGCGTTGGGTGATGGAGCCTTGGGCGACTCCGATGGTTTTGCCGTTTAGGTCCTCAATCTTTTTGATTTTGGCAGATTTATTGACCAAAAATCCAGAAGCGTCTGTGTAGTAGGGACTGGTAAAGTTGTAGAGTTTTTTGCGTTCGTCCGTGATGGTAAAGGTCGCGATATCCATATCGACCTGTTCATTGTCTAGAAGGGGGCCGCGGGTTTGTGCTGTAACCGGCACATAGCGAATCTTGACCTTGAGTTCATCAGCTACTATCTTGGCCAAGTCGGTTTCGATACCAGAATAAGTACCGGTCTTGGGATCTTTGTAACCAAAATTGGGAACGTCTTGTTTGACACCGACAACCAGTTCGCCTCTTTTTTGAATGTCTGCGATACTAGTATCAGCCTGGACTGGTTTGGCAGCAGCAAGGCCGAAAAGGCTAATCAATAATGCTGATAAAAAGAATTTTTTTTTCATAGGCGCCTCCTTATTTGACTTTGTCACTTTCGTGGTTGATAATTTTGCTGAGGAATTGTTGGGCACGAGGTTTGCTTGGATTGTCAAAAAAGTTATCGACATCTGTCGTATCTATTAAAACTTCTCCGTCGGCCATAAAGATAATGCGGTCCGCAACCTCTCGAGCAAAGCCCATTTCGTGGGTAACGATGATCATGTTCATCCCATCATGCGCCAGTTTCTGCATAACTGCTAGAACATCTCCGATAGTCTCAGGATCAAGAGCAGATGTTGGTTCATCAAAGAGGAGGAGTTCCGGATGCATAGCAAGACCACGAGCGATGGCGATCCGCTGTTTTTGTCCACCAGATAGCATGGCGGGATAGGAATCTTTCTTGTCCCACATATTTACAAATTCCAGATATTTTTGGGCGGTTTTTTCAGCTTCTTTTTTATCAATTCCTAGAACTTTAATGGGCGCAAGTGTCACGTTTTCTAACGCCGTTTTGTGTGGATAAAGGTTAAAATGTTGAAAAACCATGCCGACTTCCTTGCGAAGAGGTACCAAATCTTTCTGGCTGGCACCAGCAACTTGGTACCCATTGACTAGGAGACTTCCTTTGTCAACAGTCTCTAAACCATTGATCGTACGGATAAGAGTGGACTTCCCAGAGCCAGAAGGTCCAAGCAGGACAACAACTTGTCCTTTTTCAAAACGGAGATTGATGTTGCGGAGTGCGTGGTAGTCTCCGTAATATTTTTCGACGTTTTTAAATTCTACTAAAGCCATGAGAGATCTCCTTTATGTTAGATTTTATAACACAATTCTACAATAAAAGAATGTTCTTGTCAAACCATATCTGAAAAAATTCACTATAGTGAAATAAGAACAGGACAAATCGATCGGGACAGTCAAATCGATTTCTAACAATATTTTAGAAGTAGAGGTGTACTATTCTAGTTTCAATATACTATAAAATGTTATAAAAAAGCAATCTGGATAGAGAAAACGTCTAAATCATGTTATAATGAAGCAATAGAATTCTTAGAAAGAGTGGATGTCTTTTTGATAACACCTACTTATGAATGGCAGTTTGCCCTGCAGGTAGAAGATGCGGATTTTACAAAGATAGCCAAGAAGGCTGGACTGGGTCCTGAGGTAGCTCGGTTATTGTTTGAGAGAGGGATTCAGGACCAAGAAAGTCTGAAGAAGTTTTTAGAACCTTCCTTGGAGGACTTACATGATGCTTATCTGCTCCATGATATGGACAAGGCAGTGGAGCGGATTCGTCAGGCTATTGAAGAAGGGGAAAATATTCTCGTTTATGGAGACTACGATGCGGATGGCATGACTTCGGCTTCTATTGTGAAGGAAAGTTTGGAACAACTTGGTGCTGAGTGCCGAGTTTACCTGCCAAATCGTTTTACCGATGGCTATGGCCCTAATGCTAGTGTTTATAAATACTTTATCGAGCAAGAAGGGATTTCCTTGATTGTGACGGTGGACAATGGGGTTGCTGGTCATGAGGCTATTGCATTGGCTCAGTCTATGGGAGTAGATGTCATTGTGACAGACCATCATTCCATACCTGAAACCCTGCCAGATGCTTATGCTATTGTCCATCCTGAACATCCAGATGCGGATTATCCTTTTAAATATTTGGCTGGTTGTGGAGTTGCTTTCAAGTTGGCTTGTGCCCTGTTAGAAGAAGTGCAAGTGGAATTGCTTGATTTGGTCGCTATTGGAACTATTGCAGATATGGTGAGTCTGACGGATGAAAATCGTATCTTAGTTCAATATGGTCTGGAAATGTTGGGTCATACCCAGCGCATTGGTCTGCAAGAAATGCTGGACATGGCTGGGATTGCTGCCAACGAAGTAACAGAAGAAACGGTTGGTTTCCAGATTGCTCCTCGTTTGAATGCCTTGGGCCGCTTGGATGATCCCAATCCTGCCATTGATTTGTTGACTGGATTTGATGATGAGGAAGCGCATGAGATTGCCCTTATGATTCACCAGAAAAACGAAGAGCGCAAGGAAATCGTTCAGTCTATCTATGAAGAAGCCAAGACCATGGTGGATCCTGAGAAGAAGGTTCAGGTCTTGGCCAAGGAAGGCTGGAATCCTGGGGTTCTAGGAATCGTGGCTGGTCGTTTATTGGAAGAATTGGGACAGACAGTCATTGTTCTTAATATAGAAGACGGTCGTGCCAAGGGCAGTGCTCGTAGTGTGGAAGCGGTCGATATTTTTGAAGCTCTGGATCCCTATCGAGACCTCTTCATCGCCTTTGGAGGTCATGCAGGTGCAGCGGGTATGACGCTGGAAGTTGAGCAACTCTCAGATTTATCTCAGGTTTTGGAAGATTATGTTCGTGAAAAAGGTGCAGATGCTGGTGGCAAGAATAAGTTAAACCTAGATGAAGAGTTGGATTTGGAGGCACTTAGCTTGGAAACGGTCAAAAGTTTTGAACGTTTAGCTCCTTTTGGAATGGATAATCAGAAACCTATTTTTTATATCAAGAATTTTCAGGTCGAAAGTGCTCGTACTATGGGGGCAGGTAATGCCCATCTAAAGCTGAAAATTTCCAAGGGTGAGGCGAGTTTTGAAGTGGTAGCCTTTGGTCAAGGCAGATGGGCGACAGAGTTTTCTCAAACCAAGAATCTAGAGTTAGCGGTTAAATTGTCTGTCAACCAATGGAATGGCCAAACTGCCCTCCAGTTGATGATGGTGGATGCGCGAGTGGAAGGTGTTCAGCTTTTTAACATTCGTGGAAAAAATGCAGTCTTGCCAGAAGGTGTTCCAGTCTTGGATTTTCCTGGAGAACTGCCAAATCTTGCGGCTAGTGAAGCTGTTGTCGTAAAAAACATTCCAGAGGATATTACTCAGCTGAAGACCATTTTTCAGGAACAGCATTTCTCTGCTGTCTATTTCAAAAATGATATTGACAAGGCCTATTATCTGACAGGTTATGGGACTAGAGATCAGTTTGCCAAATTGTACAAGACTATTTACCAGTTCCCAGAGTTTGATATTCGCTACAAGCTGAAAGATTTGGCTGCATATCTTAATATTCAACAAATCTTGCTGGTCAAGATGATTCAAGTATTTGAAGAACTAGGCTTTGTGACGATAAAAGATGGTGTGATGACAGTCAATAAAGAGGCGCCAAAGCGGGAGATAGGAGAAAGTCAAATTTACCAAAATCTCAAACAAACCGTTAAAGACCAAGAAATGATGGCGCTGGGTACGGTGCAAGAAATTTATGATTTTTTGATGGAAAAAGAGTAGAAGTTAGGAAAGAGTTGGGAAATCAACTCTTTTTTGAAAACAGACCTTCATTTTGAAAATCATCAAAAAAATGGTATAATGGTAGGAAAAGATTCGGCTGAAAGTATCAGAACTTTTAGAATAAGAGGGTAGAATTGCCCTATAATCAAGATAAACTAAGATTTTGGAGGAAAAATGAGTAATATCAGTTTAACAACACTTGGTGGTGTGCGTGAGAATGGAAAAAATATGTACATTGCTGAAATTGGAGAGTCCATTTTTGTTTTGAATGTAGGGTTAAAATATCCTGAAAATGAACAATTAGGGGTCGATGTGGTGATTCCAAACATGGATTACCTTTTTGAAAATAGCGACCGTATTGCTGGGGTTTTCTTGACCCACGGGCATGCGGATGCCATTGGTGCTCTACCGTATCTCTTGGCAGAGGCTAAAGTTCCTGTATTTGGGTCTGAGTTGACCATTGAGTTGGCAAAGCTCTTTGTCAAAGGAAATGATGCCGTTAAGAAATTTAATGATTTCCATGTCATTGATGAGAATACGGAGATTGATTTTGGTGGGACAGTGGTTTCCTTCTTCCCTACGACTTACTCCGTTCCAGAGAGTCTGGGAATTGTCTTGAAGACATCGGAAGGAAGCATCGTTTATACAGGTGACTTCAAATTTGACCAAACGGCTAGTGAATCTTATGCAACTGATTTTGCTCGTTTGGCAGAGATTGGTCGTGACGGCGTCCTGGCTCTCCTCAGTGATTCGGCCAATGCAGACAGCAATATTCAGGTGGCTAGTGAAAGTGAAGTTAGGGATGAAATTACCCAAACTATTGCTGACTGGGAAGGTCGTATCATCGTTGCAGCTGTTTCCAGTAATCTTTCTCGTATTCAGCAGATTTTTGACGCTGCGGATAAAACAGGTCGACGTATCGTCTTGACAGGATTTGATATTGAAAATATCGTCCGCACAGCGATTCGTCTTAAGAAGTTGTCTTTAGCCAACGAAATTCTCTTGATTAAGCCTAAAGATATGTCTCGTTTTGAAGACCATGAGTTGATTATTCTTGAGACAGGTCGTATGGGTGAACCTATCAATGGACTTCGTAAGATGTCGATTGGTCGCCATCGTTATGTAGAAATCAAGGATGGGGACCTGGTCTATATTGCTACGGCTCCGTCTATTGCTAAAGAAGCCTTTGTTGCGCGTGTGGAAAATATGATTTATCAGGCAGGTGGGGTTGTCAAATTGATTACCCAAAGTTTACATGTATCAGGGCACGGAAATGTGCGTGATTTGCAGCTGATGATCAATCTTTTGCAACCTAAGTACCTCTTCCCTGTCCAAGGGGAGTATCGTGAGTTGGATGCTCACGCTAAGGCTGCCATGGCAGTTGGGATGTTGCCAGAACGCATCTTCATTCCTAAAAAGGGGACGACCATGGCTTACGAGAATGGAGACTTTGTTCCAGCTGGATCGGTTTCAGCAGGAGATATCTTGATTGATGGGAATGCCATTGGTGATGTTGGAAATGTTGTTCTTCGTGACCGTAAGGTCTTGTCAGAGGATGGAATTTTCATCGTGGCTATTACAGTCAACCGTCGTGAGAAGAAAATTGTGGCTAGGGCTCGTGTTCACACGCGTGGATTTGTTTATCTCAAGAAGAGTCGCGATATTCTCCGTGAAAGTTCAGAATTGATTAACCAAACGGTAGAAGAGTATCTTCAAGGAGATGACTTTGACTGGGCAGATCTTAAAGGGAAGGTTCGAGATAATTTGACCAAGTATCTCTTTGACCAAACCAAGCGTCGTCCAGCTATTTTACCAGTAGTCATGGAAGCAAAATAATCGTTGAAATAAACAGAGAGAAAGTCGAGTTTCGGCTTTTTCTTATAGAAAAATAGAAGGAGAAAATCATGGCAGTAATGAAAATCGAGTATTACTCACAAGTATTGGATATGGAGTGGGGGGTGAATGTCCTCTACCCTGATGCCAATCGAGTGGAAGAACCAGAGTGTGAAGATATTCCCGTCTTGTACCTTTTGCACGGGATGTCTGGAAATCATAATAGTTGGCTTAAGCGGACCAATGTAGAACGCTTGCTTCGAGGAACTAATCTCATCGTTGTTATGCCCAATACCAGCAATGGTTGGTACACCGATACCCAGTATGGTTTTGACTACTACACGGCTCTAGCAGAGGAATTGCCACAGGTTCTGAAACGCTTCTTCCCTAATATGACGAGCAAGCGTGAAAAGACCTTTATCGCTGGTCTTTCTATGGGAGGCTACGGCTGCTTCAAACTGGCTCTTACGACAAATCGTTTTTCTCATGCAGCTAGTTTTTCAGGTGCCCTCAGCTTTCAAAACTTTTCTCCTGAAAGTCAAAATCTGGGAAGTCCAGCCTACTGGAGAGGTGTTTTTGGAGAGATTAGAGACTGGACAACTAGTCCCTATTCTCTTGAAAGTCTGGCTAAAAAATCGGATAAAAAGACCAAACTTTGGGCGTGGTGTGGCGAACAGGATTTCTTGTACGAAGCCAATAATCTCGCAGTGAAAAATCTCAAAAAACTAGGTTTTGATGTGACCTATAGCCATAGCGTTGGAACTCACGAGTGGTACTACTGGGAAAAACAATTGGAAGTTTTTTTAACAACCCTACCAATTGATTTCAAATTAGAAGAGAGACTGACTTAGTTTGAACTTCAGCATAGGGGAAGTAGAACTAAAATAAAATATGTTTTCACTAGACTTTTCAAACGAAAGTAGTAGAATAGTAATAAAATACTGGAGGAAAGAGAGTAGGAAATGTACCGTTATCAAATTGGCATTCCCACATTAGAATATGATCAGTTTGTCAAAGAACATGAATTAGCCAATGTATTACAAAGTAGTGCTTGGGAGGAAGTTAAGTCTAATTGGCAACATGAGAAGTTTGGTGTTTACAGGGAAGAAAAATTACTGGCGACAGCTAGTATTTTGATTAGAACTCTTCCGCTAGGCTATAAAATGTTTTACATCCCAAGAGGACCTATATTGGATTATGGGGATAAAGAACTCTTGAATTTTGCCATTCAGTCTATTAAGTCCTATGCTCGCAGTAAGAGAGCGGTTTTTGTGACTTTTGACCCAAGTATTTGCCTATCTCAAAGTTTAATCAATCAGGAAAAGACAGAATTTCCTGAAAATCTGGCTATTATTGATAGTTTGCAACAAATGGGAGTAAGGTGGTCAGGAAAAACGGAGGAAATGGGAGACACCATTCAACCTCGTATTCAGGCGAAAATATACAAGGAAAATTTTGAAGAAGATAAACTTTCCAAGTCAACAAAACAGGCTATTCGAACAGCACGAAACAAAGGGCTTGAGATTCAATATGGTGGACTGGAACTATTAGATTCATTTTCGGAGTTGATGAAAAAAACTGAGAAGCGAAAAGAGATTCATTTGAGGAATGAAGCCTATTATAAAAAATTGTTAGATAATTTTAAGGACAAGGCCTATATCACCTTGGCCACCTTGGATGTTTCTAAACGTTCGCAAGAGTTAGAAGAACAGTTAGCGAAAAATAGAGCCTTGGAAGAGACCTTTACTGAGTCGACTCGAACTTCAAAAGTAGAAGCGCAGAAGAAGGAAAAAGAACGTTTGTTAGAGGAATTGACCTTCTTGCAGGAATATATAGATGTAGGTCAAGCGAGAGTTCCTTTAGCGGCTACTTTGAGTTTGGAATTTGGTACTACCTCTGTCAATATATATGCTGGTATGGATGATGATTTTAAACGTTACAATGCACCAATTTTAACATGGTATGAAACGGCTCGCTATGCCTTTGAGCGAGGTATGGTCTGGCAAAATTTAGGTGGTGTTGAAAACTCTCTCAATGGTGGACTTTATCATTTTAAGGAAAAATTTAATCCAACGATTGAAGAATACTTGGGTGAATTTACAATGCCCACTCATCCTCTCTATCCTCTGTTAAGACTTGCTCTTGATTTCCGTAAAACATTAAGAAAAAAACATAGAAAGTAAGTATATGGCACTAACAACACTCACGAAAGAAGAGTTTCAGACTTATTCTGATCAGGTTTCTTCTCGTTCCTTTATGCAATCTGTCCAGATGGGGGATTTGCTAGAAAAAAGAGGGGCTCGAATTGTTTATCTTGCTTTGAAACAAGAAGGAGAAATTCAAGTTGCAGCTCTGGTTTATAGCTTGCCCATGCTGGGTGGTCTGCATATGGAACTCAATTCGGGGCCGATTTATACCCAACAAGATGCTCTTCCAGTTTTTTATGCAGAGTTAAAAGAATATGCCAAGCAAAATGGTGTATTAGAGTTGCTTGTAAAACCCTATGAAACTTATCAAACTTTTGATAGCCAAGGTAATCCAATAGATGCTGAGAAAAAAAATATTATTCAAGGTTTGACTGATTTAGGTTATCAATTTGATGGCTTAACAACAGGTTACCCAGGTGGAGAACCAGATTGGTTATACTATAAAGATTTAACTGAATTAACTGAAAAGAGTTTGCTTAAAAGTTTTAGCAAAAAGGGTAAACCCTTGGTGAAAAAGGCTGAAACCTTTGGCATTCGGTTGAAAAAGTTAAAACGTGAAGAACTATCGATTTTTAAGAATATAACAAAAGAAACCTCTGAACGTAGAGAATATAGTGATAAAAGTTTAGAATATTATGAGTATTTTTATGATACTTTTGGAGAACAAGCGGAGTTTCTCATAGCAAGCTTGAATTTTTCGGACTATATGAGCAAATTGCAAGGTGAACAAAGTAAACTAGAAGAAAACTTGGACAAGTTGCGACTTGATTTGAGTAAAAATCCTCATTCTGAGAAAAAACAAAATCAACTGAGAGAATATTCTAGTCAATTTGAAACGTTTGAAGTTCGAAAAGCAGAAGCGCGAGACTTGATTGAAAAATATGGAGAAGAAGATATTGTTTTAGCTGGGAGTTTATTTGTTTATATGCCTCAGGAAACGACTTATCTCTTTAGTGGTTCCTACACTGAGTTTAATAAGTTCTATGCCCCTGCACTGCTTCAAAAATATGTTATGTTGGAAAGCATAAAACGTGGAATACCTAAATACAACTTCCTAGGCATTCAAGGGATTTTTGATGGAAGTGATGGTGTTTTGCGTTTTAAACAGAATTTTAATGGCTATATTGTACGCAAAGCGGGTACTTTCCGTTACCATCCATCGCCTTTAAAATACAAAGCTATCCAGTTACTCAAAAAAATAGTAGGACGTTAAGATGAAAAAGTCAGTATTTAGATTTCTTTTAGCTTCTTTTAGTAAAATAATTCTTATTTGCTAGAAAGGTGGAGAGACATGCGCTGGCTTTTTCGTTTGATAGGGGCTTTCTTTTCTTTTGTGTGGCGTTTGTTTTGGCGTCTGGTTTGGATAGTTGTGCTCTTATGTGTGCTTGTTTTCGGACTTCTCTGGTATCTGAACGGGGATTTTCAAGGAGCGCTAAAGCAAGCAGAACGGTCAGTAAAAATTGGTCAACAAAGTATTGACCAATGGGAGAAAACAGGGCAACTGCCTAAGTTAAGCCAGACAGATAGTCACCAGCATTCTGAAGGAAGGTGGCCACAGGCCTCTGCTCGTATTTACCTGGATCCGCAGATGGATTCACGCTTTCAAGAGGCTTATTTAGAAGCAATCCAGAACTGGAATCAAACTGGTGCTTTTAACTTTGAACTCGTGACTGAGTCTAGTAAGGCGGATATTACGGCTACGGAGATGAACGACGGAGGCACTCCTGTGGCAGGAGAGGCGGAAAGTCAAACTAATCTCTTAACAGGGCAATTTTTGTCCGTAACGGTGCGGTTGAATCATTATTATTTGTCCAATCCACACTATGGCTACTCCTATGAACGCCTTGTCCATACGGCAGAACATGAGTTAGGTCATGCGATTGGCTTGGACCATACAGATGAGAAGTCTGTCATGCAACCAGCAGGTTCCTTTTATGGTATCCAGGAAGAGGATGTTGCAAACCTCCGAAAAATATATGAGACTAGTGAGTAGGGTACTATCTTTCCCTACTTTTTTTGCTATAATGGAACTATGAACAACTTGATTAAATCAAAACTAGAGCTCTTGCCGACCAGCCCTGGTTGCTACATTCATAAGGATAAAAATGGCACCATTATCTATGTAGGAAAGGCTAAAAATCTGCGTAATCGAGTACGGTCCTATTTTCGTGGAAGTCATGATACCAAGACAGAGGCTCTGGTGTCTGAAATTGTGGATTTTGAATTTATCGTCACTGAGTCCAATATTGAGGCGCTTCTGCTGGAAATCAACCTGATCAAGGAAAATAAGCCCAAGTACAATATCATGCTCAAGGATGATAAGTCTTATCCTTTTATCAAAATCACCAATGAGCGCTATCCACGGCTTATCATTACTCGTCAGGTCAAAAAGGACGGTGGTCTTTATTTTGGCCCTTATCCAGATGTGGGGGCAGCCAATGAAATCAAGCGACTTCTAGATAGGATTTTCCCTTTTCGAAAATGTACCAACCCGCCCTCTAAGGTCTGTTTTTATTACCATATCGGCCAGTGTATGGCCCACACCATCTGTAAGAAGGATGAGGCTTATTTCAAGTCTATGGCTCAGGAGGTGTCTGATTTTCTGAAAGGTCAGGATGACAAAATCATCGATGATCTCAAGAGTAAAATGGCAGTAGCAGCACAAAGTATGGAGTTTGAACGTGCGGCGGAATACCGTGACCTGATTCAGGCTATTGGAACGCTTCGAACCAAGCAACGGGTCATGGCGAAAGATTTGCAAAATCGCGATGTCTTTGGCTACTATGTGGATAAGGGCTGGATGTGTGTGCAGGTTTTCTTTGTCCGTCAGGGTAAGCTTATCGAGCGCGATGTCAATCTCTTCCCCTACTTCAATGATCCAGATGAGGATTTTTTGACCTATGTAGGACAATTCTATCAAGAAAAATCTCATCTAGTTCCCAATGAGGTACTGATTCCGCAGGATATTGACGAAGAGGCTGTCAAGGCCTTGGTGGATTCCAAGATTCTTAAGCCTCAACGTGGAGAGAAAAAACAACTGGTCAATCTAGCCATAAAAAATGCTCGTGTTAGTCTAGAGCAGAAGTTCAATCTGCTAGAAAAATCTGTCGAAAAGACTCAAGGAGCTATTGAAAATCTAGGGCGTTTGCTCCAAATCCCGACCCCAGTACGTATCGAGTCCTTCGATAACTCTAATATCATGGGAACTAGCCCTGTTTCGGCTATGGTGGTCTTTGTCAACGGCAAGCCTAGTAAGAAGGATTACCGTAAGTATAAAATCAAGACCGTAGTCGGGCCAGACGACTATGCCAGTATGCGAGAGGTCATTCGCAGACGCTATGGTCGAGTACAGCGTGAGGCTTTGACTCCTCCAGATTTGATTGTGATTGATGGGGGGCAAGGTCAAGTCAATATTGCTAAGCAAGTCATCCAAGAAGAACTGGGCTTGGATATTCCAATTGCAGGTCTGCAAAAGAATGATAAGCACCAAACCCATGAATTGCTCTTTGGAGATCCGCTGGAAGTGGTGGACTTGTCTCGCAATTCTCAGGAATTTTTCCTCCTCCAACGCATCCAAGATGAGGTGCACCGCTTTGCCATCACCTTCCACCGCCAACTGCGCTCCAAAAATTCTTTCTCATCTCAATTGGATGGGATTGATGGTCTGGGACCTAAACGCAAGCAAAATCTTATGAAGCATTTCAAGTCTTTGACCAAAATCAAGGAAGCCAGTGTGGATGAGATTGTCGAAGTTGGGGTACCTAGAGTCGTTGCAGAGGCTGTGCAAAGAAAGTTGAACCCGCAGGGAGAAGCCTTGCCTCAAGTAGCAGAAGAAAGAGTAGATTACCAAACGGAAGGAAACCACAATAAACCATAAAATCGCAATTTTATCAGATATTCATGGCAATGTGACGGCGCTAGAAGCAGTGATTGCAGATGCTAAAAATCAAGGAGTCAGTGAATACTGGCTTCTGGGAGATATTTTTCTTCCTGGTCCAGGCGCAAATGACTTAGTCGCCCTGCTAAAGGACCTTCCTATCACAGCAAGTGTTCGAGGCAATTGGGATGATCGTGTCCTTGAGGCTTTAGATGGGCAATATGGCTTAGAAGACCCACAGGAAGTTCAGCTCTTGCGTATGACACAGTATTTGATGGAGCGAATGGATCCTGCAACGATTGTCTGGCTACGAAGCTTGCCTTTGCTGGAAAAGAAAGAATTGACGGATTGCGCTTTTCTATCTCTCATAATTTACCTGACAAAAACTATGGTGGTGACTTGCTAGTTGAGAATGATACAGAGAAATTTGACCAACTGCTAGATGCGGAAACGGACGTGGCAGTTTATGGTCATGTTCACAAGCAGTTGCTTCGTTATGGTAGTCAAGGGCAACAAATCATCAATCCAGGGTCGATTGGCATGCCCTATTTTAATTGGGAGGCGTTAAAAAATCACCGTGCCCAGTATGCCGTGATAGAGGTTGAAGATGGGGAATTGGTAAATATCCTATTTCGTAAAGTCGCTTATGATTACGAGGCTGAGTTAGAATTTGCCAAATCCAAGGGGCTTCCCTTTATCGAAATGTATGAAGAACTACGTCGTGAAGATAACTATCAGAGGCACAATCTGGAACTATTAGCAAGCTTAATAGAAAAGCATAGGTATGTAGAGGATGTGAAGAATTTTTTTGATTTTTTGTAAGAGTTTCCTAAAATAACCAATGCAAACTAAAAAAGCGATTGGCTGATCCCATCGCTTTTAGTATATCTTATACTCAATGAAAATCAAAGAGCAAACTAGGAAGCTAGCCGTAGGTTGCTCAAAGCACAGCTTTGAGGTTGCAGATAAAGCTGACGTGGTTTGAAGAGATTTTCGAAGAGTGTTATTGTAACTGAGATTGATCTGGGAGGTAAGAACCACCTAGATAGGTATTGCTGAGTTTTTCAAGGGTTCCGTCTTGATAGAGTTCTTTGAGCGCTTTATCAAATTGCTCTTTAAACTCTTTTTGGTCGCTTGAGAAAATGATATAATTGCTGGGGCTATCTGCAGAAGGTAAATCAACGACTGAGAGGTCTAAACCACGGTCCTTGATAATCTTTTGAACGGATACCTTGTCAAAAACTAGGAAATCAAACTCTCCGTTAGCAAGGTCTAGGATTCGTTTACCAATATCCTCACCAGAAAAATTAATTGTAGCGGGATTATCAGTGTGTTTCTGATTCCAGTTATTGATGAATTGAGCGTTAGAAGTTCCGGTATCCTCTTGTGTTGTTTTACCAGCGATCTGGTCAAGAGAAGTCAAAGGATTTTTCTTGTTGCTGACAAGGACGAGGGGATTGTTGGAAATTGGAAGCGAGTAAAGGTATTTTTCAGCACGCTCTTTTGTGTAACTCAAGTTATTGGCCGCAGCCTGATAGTGACCAGAATCAAGTCCTGGGAAGATGCTCTCCCAGGCGGTTCTTTGGAATTGAATCTCGTAGTCGCTGAGTTTTTCATCTACTGCCTTTAAAACTTCGATATCGAAGCCTGTCAGATTGCCCTTGTCTTCGTAGTCAAATGGTGGCACGTCGCCAGCTGTAGCAAGGACGATTGTCTTTTGAGCGCTAGTCTCTTTGGGTGTAGCTTGATTCCCACAGGCAACCAAAAATGGTAGGATAGCTAGTAATAGGCTAAATTTTTTCATACTGTCTCCATTCAAATGTAAAGTACTTGCTAGTTTATCAGAAACTTTCCTGATAAACCAATATATATCTTTTATGTCTGTGATAGAAAAACTTAATCATGAAAAATCCCTGCAAGCTCTTTCAAATTATGGTAGAATGGAAGCAGTAGAATTAGAAAAGGAAATCGATTATGAAATTTCTTGAATTAAATAAAAAACGTCATGCGACTAAGCATTTTACTGATAAGCCTGTTGATCCCAAAGATGTGCGTACGGCTATCGAAATTGCAACCTTGGCGCCAAGCGCCCACAACAGCCAGCCTTGGAAATTTGTGGTGGTACGTGAGAAAAATGCTGAACTGGCAAAGTTAGCTTATGGTTCCAATTTTGAACAGGTATCATCAGCGCCTGTAACCATTGCCTTGTTTACAGATACGGACTTAGCCAAACGTGCTCGTAAGATTGCCCGTGTTGGTGGTGCTAATAACTTTTCTGAAGAGCAACTTCAATATTTTATGAAAAATCTGCCAGCTGAGTTTGCCCGTTACAGTGAGCAACAAGTCAGCGACTACCTAGCTCTCAATGCAGGTTTGGTTGCCATGAACTTGGTTCTTGCATTGACAGACCAAGGAATTGGTTCTAACATTATTCTTGGTTTTGACAAATCAAAAGTTAATGAAGTTTTGGAAATCGAAGACCGTTTCCGCCCAGAACTCTTGATCACAGTGGGTTACACAGACGACAAATTGGAACCAAGCTACCGCTTGCCAGTAGATGAAATCATCGAAAAAAGATAGGAAGAAGAAAAAATGATAGCAATTGATTTTACAGCAGAAGTAGAAAAACGCAAAGAAGACCTCTTGGCTGACTTGTTTAGCCTTTTGGAAATCAACTCAGAACGTGATGATAGCAAGGCTGATGCCCAGCATCCATTTGGACCTGGTCCAGTAAAAGCCTTGGAAAAATTCCTTGAAATCGCAGACCGTGATGGCTACCCAACTAAGAATGTCGATAACTACGCAGGACATTTTGAGTTTGGTGATGGAGAAGAAGTTCTCGGAATCTTTGCCCATATGGACGTGGTTCCAGCTGGTAGCGGTTGGGATACAGATCCTTACACACCAACTATCAAAGATGGTCGCCTTTATGCGCGCGGGGCTTCGGACGATAAGGGTCCTACAACAGCTTGTTACTATGGTTTGAAAATCATCAAAGAATTGGGTCTTCCAACTTCTAAGAAAGTTCGCTTCATCGTTGGAACAGACGAAGAATCAGGCTGGGCAGACATGGACTACTACTTTGAGCACGTAGGACTTGCGAAGCCAGACTTTGGTTTCTCTCCAGATGCTGAATTTCCAATCATCAATGGTGAAAAAGGAAATATCACGGAATACCTCCACTTTGCAGGAGAAAATACAGGTGCTGCCCGTCTTCACAGCTTTACAGGTGGTTTACGTGAAAATATGGTACCAGAATCAGCAACAGCAGTCGTTTCAGGTGATTTGGCTGACTTGCAAGCTAAACTAGATGCCTTTGTTGCAGAACACAAACTTAGAGGAGAACTCCAAGAAGAAGCTGGCAAATACAAGGTGACGATCATTGGTAAATCAGCCCACGGTGCTATGCCTGCTTCAGGTGTCAATGGCGCAACTTACCTTGCCCTCTTCCTCAGCCAGTTTGGCTTTGCTGGTCCAGCCAAAGACTACCTTGACATCGCAGGTAAAATTCTCTTGAACGATCATGAGGGTGAAAATCTTAAGATTGCTCATGTGGATGAAAAGATGGGTGCTCTTTCTATGAATGCCGGCGTCTTCCGCTTCGATGAAACAAGTGCTGATAATACCATTGCCCTCAACATCCGCTATCCAAAAGGAACAAGTCCAGAACAAATCAAGTCAATCCTTGAAAACTTGCCAGTTGTTTCTGTTAGCCTGTCTGAACACGGTCACACGCCTCACTATGTGCCAATGGAAGATCCACTTGTGCAAACCTTGTTGAATGTCTATGAAAAACAAACTGGCCTTAAAGGTCATGAACAAGTCATCGGTGGTGGAACCTTTGGTCGCTTGCTAGAACGCGGAGTTGCCTACGGTGCTATGTTCCCAGACTCGATTGATACCATGCACCAAGCCAATGAATTTATCGCCTTGGATGATCTTTTCCGAGCAGCAGCAATTTATGCCGAAGCTATTTACGAATTGATCAAATAAAACGATAGAAGTCTGAGATCTTATGCTTGGACTTCTTTTTGGAGGGAAAGTAGATGTCTCAAATCGAAAGAATCAAACAGGCTATCATGGCGGATTCGCAGAATGCCAGCTATACAGAGCGTGGCATTGAGCCTCTCTTTGCAGCGCCAAAAACTGCTCGCATCAATATCATCGGTCAGGCTCCGGGACTTAAAACTCAAGAAGCAGGCCTTTACTGGAAAGATAAAAGTGGTGACCGTTTGCGGGACTGGCTAGGTGTGGATGAAGATACCTTTTACAATTCAGGTTATTTTGCTGTTTTGCCTATGGATTTCTACTTTCCAGGACATGGCAAGTCGGGTGATCTTCCGCCTCGTACAGGTTTTGCAGAAAAATGGCATCCGCAGCTCTTACAGGAATTGCCTGATATTCAGTTAACCCTCTTGATTGGGCAATATGCCCAAGCCTACTATTTACAGGAGAAAATCAGTGGGAAGGTAACGGAGAGGGTGAAACACTATAAAGACTATCTGCCAGCCTATTTTCCGCTAGTTCACCCATCACCACGAAATCAAATCTGGATGACCAAAAATCCTTGGTTTGAGGCAGAAGTAGTGCCAGATTTGAAAAAAAGAATTAAAACCATTTTATAGTCAATGAAAATCAAAGAGCAAACTAGGAAGCTAGTCGTAGGCTGCTCAAAGTACAGCTTTGAGGTTGCAGATAAAACTGACGAAGTCGGTAACATACGCACGGTAAGGCGACGCTGACGTGGTTTGAAGAGATTTTCGAAGAGTATTAGAAGAAAAAGAATGAAAGAAATAGCCTTTGACGCATTTTACCAGCTTTACCAAAACGACCAGCTTTCTCTAGTGGATGTGAGAGAAGTGGATGAGTTTGCAGCTCTTCATTTAGAAGGTACCCACAACCTACCGCTTAGTCAATTGGCTGATAGTTATGATTAATTGGATAAAGATCGCTTGCATTATATTATTTGCAAATCTGGAATGAGATCGGCGCGTGCTTGCCAATTCCTATTAGGACAAGGTTATAATGTTATCAATGTCCAGGGTGGCATGTTAGCCTTTGAAGAACTTTAAAATTTTGCATTTCTCCTACTTGGTGTGGACTGGGTAGGAGAGTTTTATTTTTAGATAATTCTTATTTTTAAGAAAATTGAAAACATTTAATATTTGCCTCGTGATGCTTTTTTCAGACTCCTAATCGTGGTATACTAGGTCAGTATTTTATAAATATGAAGGAGATTTTTATGGCTAAAAAAGGTACCCTAACAGGTTTGCTCCTGTTTGGAATATTTTTTGGTGCGGGGAACTTGATTTTTCCGCCTTCTCTAGGTGCTCTATCTGGAGAACATTTTCTTCCTGCCATCGCAGGTTTTGTCTTTTCAGGCGTTGGTATCGCCGTCTTGACCCTTATTATTGGAACGCTAAATCCTAAAGGATATATCTACGAGATTTCAACGAAGATAGCGCCTTGGTTTGCGACTCTTTACCTCTCAGTTCTTTACTTGTCAATCGGTCCATTCTTTGCTACCCCACGTACTGCTACAACAGCTTACGAAGTAGGGATTAGCCCCCTTTTGTCGGATGCAAATAAAGGACTTGGCTTGATTGTATTTACGGTTCTGTATTTTGCGGCAGCCTATTTGATTTCGCTTAATCCATCAAAAATCTTAGACCGCATTGGACGTATTTTAACGCCAGTCTTTGCAATTTTGATTGTTATCTTGGTCGTTCTGGGAGCTATCAAATATGGTGGAACAAGTCCTCAAGCTGCTTCAGCTGCTTATCAAGCTTCTGCCTTTGGTACAGGTTTCCTAGAAGGTTACAATACTTTGGACGCCCTTGCCTCAGTGGCCTTTAGCGTAATCGCAGTTCAAACCTTGAAACAACTTGGATTTTCAAGTAAGAAAGAATACATTTCAACTATTTGGGTTGTTGGTATCGTTGTTGCCCTTGCCTTCAGCGCTCTTTACATCGGTTTAGGTTTTCTTGGAAATCATTTCTCAGTACCAGCTGAAGCGATGAAGGGTGGAACACCAGGTGTTTACATCTTGTCACAAGCCACTCAAGAAATCTTTGGCTCAACAGCTCAACTCTTCCTTGCAGCTATGGTTACCGTAACCTGCTTCACAACGACTGTTGGTTTGATTGTGTCAACAGCTGAGTTCTTTAATGAGCGCTTCCCACAAATCAGCTACAAGGTTTATGCGACAGCCTTTACCTTGATTGGATTTGCTATTGCCAATTTGGGTCTTGATGCGATTATCAAGTACTCAATTCCAGTACTGGTTATCTTGTACCCAATCACGATTGCTATCGTTATGATTGTCATTGTCAACAAATTTGTTGCCCTTTCAAAACCAGGTATGCAGTTGACAATTGCTGTGGTTACAGTTATTGCCATTGCAAGCGTACTAGGAAGCTCGTTTAAGGTTGAGTTTCTTGCAAATCTTGTTAGCGTTCTTCCTTTTGCCAAGGCATCTCTCCCATGGTTGGTGCCAGCCATTGTTGGAATCTTGCTCTCATTGGTTCTACCAAACAAGCAAGAAAGCGATGTTTTTGAAATGGAATAATCACTTAAATCACTTTTGTAGCCAAGTCTACAGGAGTGATTTTCTTTTTTTATCCGATGATAAATGTGTTATAATAGGTAGCGAAAGAGGTGAAGAAATGAATCAAACAGTAGAATATATCAAAGAACTGACAGCCATCGCATCGCCAACGGGCTTTACTCGTGAAATTTCGAATTATTTAGTCAAGACTCTAGAAGGTTTTGGTTACCAGCCTGTTCGAACAGCCAAGGGCGGTGTCAATGTGACCATCAAAGGTCAAAACGACGAAGAACATCGCTATGTAACTGCCCATGTGGACACACTTGGAGCCATTGTGCGTGCAGTCAAGCCAGATGGTCGTCTCAAATTGGACCGTATCGGTGGTTTTCCTTGGAACATGATTGAGGGAGAAAACTGTACTGTTCATGTAGCTAGTACAGGTAAAACGGTATCTGGAACGATCCTCATCCACCAGACATCTTGCCATGTCTACAAAGATGCAGGAACTGCTGAACGCACTCAGGACAATATGGAAGTGCGTTTGGATGAAAAAGTGACCAATGAAAAAGAAACGCGTGCCTTGGGCATCGAGGTCGGTGATTTTATCAGCTTTGATCCACGTACTGTCGTGACAGAGACTGGTTTTATCAAGTCCCGTCACTTGGACGACAAAGTCAGCGCAGCAATTCTGCTCAATCTCCTTCGAGTTTATAAAGAAGAGAGAATCGACTTGCCGATGACGACACATTTTGCCTTTTCAGTCTTTGAAGAGGTGGGCCATGGTGCCAATTCAAATATTCCAAAAGAGGTGGTAGAGTACCTGGCTGTCGATATGGGTGCAATGGGGGATGACCAACAGACGGATGAGTACACAGTATCTATCTGTGTCAAGGATGCTTCTGGTCCTTATCACTATGACTTCCGTCAACACTTAGTAGCTTTGGCGAAGGAGCAAGATATTCCATTTAAGCTCGACATTTATCCATTTTACGGTTCGGATGCTTCAGCAGCGATGTCAGCAGGCGCGGAGGTCAAGCATGCACTTCTTGGAGCTGGTATTGAGTCCAGTCACTCTTATGAGCGCACCCACATCGATTCAGTAGTAGCGACTGAGCTTATGGTTGATGCTTATCTTAAGAGCGAGGGGGTATCATAGAATGTGCTTAATCTGTCAGAGAATCGAACTCATCAAGAAGGGAGAAAATTCCTATTTTGTCAAAGAGTTGGAAACAGGCTATCTTGTGATTGGAGATCACCAGTATTTTGCAGGCTATAGTCTCTTTCTAGCCAAGGAACACGTCACGGAATTGCACCATTTAGAAAAGGAAACAAGACTACGTTTTCTCGAAGAAATGAGTCTAGTCCAAGAGGCAGTTGCTAAGTCCTTTACTGCTGAGAAAATGAATATTGAACTTTTAGGAAATGGCGATGCCCATCTTCATTGGCATCTGTTTCCAAGACGGTCAGGTGATATGAAGGGGCATGGGCTTAATGGCCGTGGTCCAGTCTGGTGGGTGCCCTGGGAAGAAATGATGGCAGAAGATTGCCAAGTGAGATCCCATGAGTTGGAACAAATGATTAAAGCCTTATCCGATGAATTAGAGAAGCACGTGGTCTAAGAGAGGAAGGAAAAATGAAAAAAAGATACATTGTTTTATCTGGCTTGCTGGCAGTAACCCTAGCAGCATGTTCTCAAGAAAAACCTAAAAATGAAGAAAACACTCAAAAAACGGAACAAACTAGTCAACCTGAAGGAACTGTAGGGAGCAAATCTCAAGCCTCTAGTCAGAAGAAAGCAGAAGTTGTCAATAAGGGAGACTACTATAGTATTCAAGGGAAGTACGATGAAATCGTCATAGCTAATAAGCACTATCCTTTGTCAAAAGACTATAATCCAGGAGAAAATCCAACAGCTAAAGCAGAGTTGCTGAAACTCATTGCAGCAATGCAAGCAGCTGGCTACCCAATAAGTGATCACTACAGTGGTTTTAGAAGTTATGAAACTCAGGCTAAGCTCTACCAAGACTATGTCAATCAAGATGGGAAGGAAGCGGCAGATCGCTACTCAGCACGCCCAGGTTACAGTGAACACCAGACGGGTCTTGCTTTTGACCTTATTGGGACAGATGGTGATTTAGTCACTGAAGAAAAGGCAGCCCAGTGGCTCTTAGATCATGCGGCTGACTATGGCTTTGTTGTTCGCTATCTCAAAGGCAAGGAAAAAGAGACTGGCTACATGGCAGAAGAATGGCATCTCCGCTACGTTGGAAAAGAAGCCAAAGAAATTGCTGCAAGTGGTCTCAGTTTGGAAGAGTACTATGGCTTTGAAGGTGGCGATTACGTCGATTAAAAAAGTAATTTTTCTCTTGCATTTTTAGATAAATAGTGTATAATAGAAAGGTATGTGTAAAGCATACTTGTGGGAGGTAAAAATCTTACATTACCGCCAAAACCACAAAGGAGGATTTAAAAATGGCTAAAAAAGTCGAAAAACTTGTAAAATTGCAAATCCCTGCTGGTAAAGCTACACCAGCTCCACCAGTTGGACCTGCTCTTGGTCAAGCTGGTATCAACATCATGGGATTCACAAAAGAGTTCAACGCTCGTACAGCTGACCAAGCTGGTATGATCATTCCAGTTGTTATCTCAGTATACGAAGACAAATCATTTACTTTCGTTACAAAAACACCACCAGCTGCTGTTCTTTTGAAAAAAGCTGCAGGTGTTGAAAAAGGATCAGGTACACCTAACAAAACTAAAGTTGCTACAGTTACTCGTGCACAAGTACAAGAAATTGCAGAAACTAAGATGCCAGATTTGAACGCAGCAAACATTGAGTCTGCAATGCGTATGATCGAAGGTACTGCTCGTTCTATGGGATTCACTGTTGTTGACTAATCAATAACACAGTAGAAAATCTCACAGCAGTCTATTAGTTACTTTTCATACTAGGTAAGTGACTGATGCTTGTACTTGGGTACGGCAAAGGAACTTAAGGAAGTAGGAAAAGAAAATTAATAGATTGAAAACCCGCAAGACTTCATCATTTCGAGAAGTGACGTGGGAGATGAAAATCGATTGAACCACTTACAAGGAGAATAGAAAATGGCTAAAAAAAGCAAACAACTTCGTGCTGCTCTTGAGAAAATCGACAGCACAAAAGCATACAGTGTAGAAGAAGCTGTAGCACTTGCAAAAGAAACTAACTTTGCAAAATTTGACGCAACTGTAGAAGTTGCTTACAACTTGAACATCGACGTTAAAAAAGCTGACCAACAAATCCGTGGAGCAATGGTATTGCCAAACGGTACTGGTAAAACTTCACGTGTTCTTGTTTTCGCACGTGGTGCAAAAGCTGAAGAAGCAAAAGCTGCTGGTGCAGACTTTGTTGGTGAAGATGACCTTGTTGCTAAAATCAACGACGGTTGGTTGGACTTCGACGTAGTTATCGCTACACCTGATATGATGGCTCTTGTTGGACGTCTTGGACGTGTCCTTGGACCACGTAACTTGATGCCAAACCCTAAAACTGGTACTGTAACAATGGATGTTGCTAAAGCAGTTGAAGAGTCTAAAGGTGGTAAAATCACTTACCGTGCTGACCGTGCAGGTAACGTTCAAGCAATCATCGGTAAAGTATCATTTGAAGCTGAAAAATTGGTTGAAAACTTTAAAGCTTTCAACGAAACAATCCAAAAAGCAAAACCAGCTACAGCTAAAGGAACTTACGTAACAAACTTGACTATCACAACTACTCAAGGTGTTGGTATCAAAGTTGACGTAAACTCACTTTAATCAGTAGTTAAAGTAATGTAAAAAAGTTGAAGACGCTATGTCTCAACTTTTTTTGATGTACGACGGGCATGTTGTATAGTAGATTGAAACTAGAATAGTACACATCTACTTCTAAAACATTGTTAGAAATTGATTTGACTGTCCTGATCGATTCGTCCTATTCTTATTTCATTTTATTATATATTTGAGGTGTAAGTCCTCGGTGGGCACCTACTACCGGTGAACCCAATAGCGATTCCCAAGTCTGACTATCGTGAGGTAGCGGATTAAAACGGTCTGGGGATAGACCGTTTTAAGTCTGACGCTGGAAATAAGAATCGTCAGAGGAAGGGATAGCGAAATCGTGGCTCTACGAACAGGAACGTGATAATAAGGCCTATATAGCGGATAAGGTATCTGGCTGGGGCGACCACTATCAATTAGTATCTCAGAAGTCGGTACTTAAACGTGCTATATCAAAACCAGTCCTTGAAAAACGTGGACTGGTTTCGTGTTTGGATTATTACCTTGAATGACATGCGTTAACAGCTAGTTGAACCGCCGTATGCCGAACGGCACGTACGGTGGTGTGAGAGGCGCTAGAGATTATCCCCTACTCGATTTCGAAATCTAGTGGAATGAATCTGGAATAGTCCATCGAGCTTTCTAATACTCTTCGAAAATCTCTTCAAACCACGTCAACGTCGCCTTGCCGTGCGTATGGTTACTGACTTCGTCAGTTCTATCCACAACCTCAAAACAGTGTTTTGAGCTGACTACGTCAGTTCTATCCACAACCTCAAAACAGTGTTTTGAGCTGACTACGTCAGTTCCATCTACAACCTCAAAACAGTGTTTTGAGCAACCTGAGGCTAGTTTCCTAGTCTGCTCTTTGGTTTTCATTGAGTATAACACATTGTTAGAAGTTGGTTTAAATTTCCTAATCAGTTTGTTCACATTTACCTTCGATATATTATATCCCATAGTTAAGGTTGGTCATACAGATGATTATAGTCATGGAGCCGTAAAACTTAGTGTTTCTTTAGTTGACAAAGATGCCATGAAAAAAATATCTGTAACTGTAATAGGATATTTTGAAATAAATATAGATGAAAATATCACCGATATTCTATACGTAAATGGTACTGCTATTCTTTATCCTTATTTACGTTCTATTGTTTCAATAGTTTCGGCAATTGATAGCAGTGAAGCAATGTTGCTACCTACCATTAATGTTTTAGAGTTACTAGATAAATCTCAACCTTTTGAAGAAGAATAATTTATTAGCTCACTAAATTGAGGGTAAGGAAAAGTAAAAGCAGTAAGAAAAATGTCTTGCATTATACAGCAACCTTTTGGGAATGAGTAGATGGATTGAATAAAATTTGATTAAGAGTGGATGATTTATCTGTAGATTATTATTGGACAGTTAGTCTTGAAGTAGTCTAAGAATTAGGTTATAATCAGTAGAAGCCTTGCTAATAATGAGGAGGTTAGTTTATGTATAGTAGACTGAATCTAAAATAGTACGAAACAATTGCTAAAACATTTATAGAAATTAATTTTACTTTCCCAATCGATTTGTTCTCATCTTATTTCAATCCACTATATATTATGGTATCGAATCTTCATCAGAATGATAAAATTAATCAATTGATATCTGATTACAAACAGAATATGAAAGCTTTTTATATCACTATTGAAAAATTTATACGAAATGATGAAAGCCTTAAGTGTTATTTTACAAAGGTTATTTCAAGTCGTTCCAAGGTAACAAGTCTAGATCAGATTGCAGCTGATAAAACGATACAAAGAAAATATTAAAGTGAGCTAAAAAAATTTATTGGATTTTATAATGAGATTATTTGTGAGGAAAATAGTTTCCTACATGTACGAAAGAGGTGATCGAGTTGGTTTAGGTAGTCGGTGCGTGAGTTGATAATTCTCAGGGTATGGACTTCTTTTTCATGAATGAGGTAAAAGAGCAGGTATTGTTTAGAGACAATCATTCTGAGCATATTTTCTGGATAGAGGGAGTATCCGATTTTATGATCAAAGTTAATACCGCCCTCTGGTGAGAAGATGAGTAGGTTGGTAATTTAAACTATTAAACAGAATTTTTGATTAAAAGTATTATTTCATGAGAGAAATCCTAATTTCACAATCCATAGGCAAACGCTTGCATTCTGTTTTTTATTGGACTATAATAGGTTGGTATAAAGCCTTCTGTAGTAATAAAATGTAGAAGGTGTAGAAAGTAAGGATTTAGAATATTTGTAGTTAAAAACACAATGTTGCTATTCCTTATGATAGGGAGATAGATATGGCAATGATAGAAGTGGAACATCTTCAGAAAAATTTTGTGAAGACTGTTAAGGAACCGGGCTTGAAGGGGGCTTTGCGCTCCTTTATTCATCCTGAAAAGCAGACCTTTGAAGCGGTCAAGGATTTGACCTTTGAAGTTCCAAAAGGGCAGATTTTAGGATTTATCGGGGCAAATGGTGCTGGGAAGTCGACAACCATTAAAATGCTGACAGGAATTTTGAAACCAACATCTGGTTTTTGTCGGATTAACGGCAAGATTCCCCAGGACAATCGGCAAGATTATGTCAAAGATATTGGCGTAGTCTTTGGACAACGCACCCAGCTATGGTGGGATTTGGCTCTGCAAGAGACCTACACTGTCTTAAAAGAGATTTATGATGTGCCAAACTCGCTCTTTCATAAGCGCATGGACTTTTTGAATGAAGTCTTGGATTTGAAGGACTTTATCAAGGATCCCGTGCGGACTCTTTCACTGGGACAACGGATGCGGGCGGATATTGCGGCCTCCTTGCTCCACAATCCCAAGGTTCTTTTTTTAGATGAGCCGACCATTGGTTTGGACGTTTCGGTTAAGGATAATATTCGTCGGGCAATTACTCAGATCAATCAAGAGGAAGAAACTACCATTCTTTTGACCACTCACGATTTGAGTGATATTGAGCAACTTTGTGATCGGATTTTCATGATTGACAAGGGGCAAGAGATTTTTGATGGAACGGTGAGCCAACTCAAGGAGACCTTTGGTAAGATGAAGACTCTCTCTTTTGAACTGCTACCAGGTCAAAGTCATCTCGTCTCTCACTATGAAAGTCTGTCTGATATGACCATTGATAGACAAGGAAACAGCCTCAACATTGAATTTGATAGTTCTCGCTACCAGTCAGCTGACATTATCAAGCAAACCCTGTCTGATTTTGAAATCCGCGATTTGAAGATGGTGGATACGGATATTGAGGATATTATCCGTCGCTTCTACCGAAAGGAGCTCTAGGATGATCAAATTGTGGATACGTTATAAACCCTTTATCAATGCAGGGGTTCAGGAGTTGATTACTTACCGAGTCAACTTTATTCTCTATCGGATTGGCGATGTCATGGGGGCTTTTGTGGCCTTTTATCTCTGGAAGGCTGTCTTTGATTCTTCGCAAGAGTCTTTGATTCAGGGCTTTAGTATGGCGGATATCACCCTCTACATCATCATGAGTTTTGTGACCAATCTTCTGACTAGATCCGATTCGTCCTTTATGATTGGGGAGGAGGTCAAGGATGGCTCCATTATCATGCGTTTGTTGCGACCAGTGCATTTTGCGGCCTCCTATCTTTTCACCGAGCTTGGTTCCAAGTGGTTGATTTTTATCAGCGTTGGCCTTCCATTTTTAAGTGTCATTGTCTTGATAAAAATCATATCGGGTCAAGGTATTGTAGAGGTGCTAGGATTAACTGTCCTTTATCTTTTTAGCTTAACGCTCGCCTATCTGATTAACTTTTTCTTTAATATTTGCTTTGGATTTTCAGCCTTTGTGTTTAAAAATCTTTGGGGTTCCAACCTACTTAAGACTTCCATAGTGGCTTTTATGTCGGGGAGTTTGATTCCCTTGGCATTCTTTCCAAAGGTTGTTTCAGATATTCTCTCCTTTTTGCCTTTTTCATCCTTGATTTATACTCCAGTTATGATCATTGTTGGAAAATACGATGCCAGTCAGATTCTTCAGGCACTCCTTTTGCAGTTCTTCTGGCTCTTAGTGATGGTGGGATTGTCTCAGTTGATTTGGAAACGGGTCCAGTCCTTTATCACCATTCAAGGAGGTTAGTATGAAAAAATATCAACGAATGCATCTGATTTTTATCAGACAATACATCAAACAAATCATGGAATATAAGGTGGATTTTGTGGTTGGTGTCTTGGGAGTCTTTCTGGCTCAAGGCTTGAATCTCTTGTTTCTCAATGTCATCTTTCAACATATTCCATTCCTAGAAGGCTGGACCTTTCAAGAGATAGCTTTCATTTATGGATTTTCCTTGATTCCCAAGGGAATGGACCATCTCTTTTTTGACAATCTCTGGGCACTAGGGCAACGCCTAGTCCGAAAAGGAGAGTTTGACAAGTATCTGACTCGTCCCATCAATCCTCTCTTTCACATCCTAGTTGAAACCTTTCAGATTGATGCCTTGGGTGAACTCTTAGTCGGTGGTATTTTATTGGGAACAACAGTGACCAGCATTGTTTGGACTCTTCCAAAATTCCTGCTTTTCCTAGTTTGTATTCCTTTTGCGACCTTGATTTATACTTCTCTTAAAATCGCAACAGCCAGTATCGCCTTTTGGACTAAGCAGTCAGGCGCCATGATTTACATCTTCTATATGTTCAATGACTTTGCTAAGTATCCGATTTCTATTTACAATTCTCTTCTTCGTTGGTTGATTAGCTTTATCGTGCCTTTCGCCTTTACAGCCTACTATCCAGCTAGCTATTTCTTACAGGAAAAGGATGTATTCTTTAACGTAGGAGGTTTGATGTTGATTTCTCTGGTTTTCTTTGTTATTTCCCTTAAACTTTGGGATAAGGGCTTAGATTCCTACGAAAGTGCGGGTTCGTAAAAGTTAAAGTAAGACTAAAATCAAGAAAGGAACTTATGATGTTTGTAATTGAAGAAGTCAAGGATGAAAATCAAAAAAAGGCAGTTGTCGCTGAGGTTTTGAAGGATTTGCCAGAATGGTTTGGAATCCCAGAAAGCACACAAGCCTATATAGAAGGAACCACGACACTGCAAGTTTGGACCGCCTATCAGGAGAGTGATTTGACTGGATTTGTAAGCTTATCCTATTCGAGTGAAGATTGTGCAGAGATTGATTGTCTCGGCGTAAAAAAGCTTATCAAGGTAGAAAAATTGGGAGCCAATTGCTTGCTACTTTAGAGAGTGAAGCTCGTAAAAAAGTTGGTTATCTGCAGGTCAAAACAGTGGCAGAAGGTTCTAATAAAGATTATGATCGAAAAAATGACTTTTATCGAGGTCTTGGCTTTAAAAAGTTAGAGATTTTTCCTCAACTATGGAATCCGCAAAATCCTTGTCAGATTTTGATTAAAAAGCTTGAATAATATTACTTGACATCTATTCTCAGAGTGCTATACTGTAAGTGTAATCGCCGATTTAGCTTAGTTGGTAGAGCAAGGCACTCGTAAAGCCTAGGTTATAGGTAGATAAACGACTGAGGATTTGAAAAAATAGATAGGTAGAAGATAACCGTTAAGCCTTACTCTTAGCGGTTATTTATATTGTTTAATAGCGCTGATATTTCATCAATTATGCCTGTTTTCGTGTTTCTGGTAGTTGTTCAAGTTTATTGCTACTATTTTTGATGGTATGAATGTGCTTATAATGTATCCCGGTTAACGAAAGTTTTGGACTTATACTCTTCGAAAATCTCTTCAAACCACGTCAACGTCGCCTTGCCGTGCGTATGGTTACTGACTTCGTCAGTTCTATCCATAACCTCAAAACACTGTTTTGAGCAACCTGCGGCTAGTTTCCTAGTTTGCTCTTTGATTTTCATTGAGTACTAATCTTATTTTTTAACGTATGCTAAAAAATAAATTAACTAATGTTAATTTTTCTTGACTTAAATTTTTTAAATGATATACTGTTTTTATGGAGAGATAACAATTATATATAAATGTACTACTCTATTTCCTAGATAATACTTAGTAAAACTTTTTATAACAAAGGCTAGCAAAGTTAAAGTTTATTATCTATTGGAAGTTATATAAATATGTAAGGAATTAAAATGAAAAAAAGTACAGTATTGTCATTAACCACAGCTGCAGTTATTTTAGCAGCCTATGCCCCTAATGAGGTAGTCTTAGCAGACACATCTAGCTCTGAAGATGCTTTAAGCATCTCTGATAAAGAAAAAGTAGCAGAAAATAAAGAGAAACATGAAGATATCCATAGTGCTATGGAAACTTCACAGGATACTGAAGAAAAGAAAACAACAATTATTGAGGAAAAAGAAGTTGTTAGTAAAAATCCTGTGATAGACACTAAAACTAGCAATGAAGAAGCAACAATCAAAGAAGAAAATTCCAATAAATCCCAAGGAGATCATACGGACTCATTTGTGAATAAAAACACAGAAAATCCCAAAAAAGAAGATAAAGTTGTCTATATTGCTGAATTTAAAGATAAAGAATCTGGAGAAAAAGCAATCAAGGAGCTATCCAGTCTTAAGAATACAAAAGTTTTATATACTTATGATAGAATTTTTAACGGTGGTGCTATTGAAACAACTCAAGATAATCTGAATAAAATTAAACAAATAGAAGGTATTACATCGGTTGAAAGGGCACAAAAAGTCCAACCCATGATGAATCATGCCAGAAAGGAAATTGGAGTTGAGGAAGCTATTGATTACCTAAAGTCTATCAATGCTCCGTTTGGGAAAAATTTTGATGGTAGAGGTATGGTCATTTCAAATATCGATACTGGAACAGATTATAGGCATAAGGCTATGAGAATCGATGATGATGCCAAAGCCTCAATGAGATTTAAAAAAGAAGACTTAAAAGGAACTGATAAAAATTATTGGTTGAGTGATAAAATCCCTCATGCGTTCAATTATTATAATGGTGGCAAAATCACTGTAGAAAAATATGATGATGGAAGGGATTATTTTGACCCACATGGGATGCATATTGCAGGGATTCTTGCTGGAAATGATACTGAACAAGATATCAAAAACTTTAACGGCATAGATGGAATTGCACCTAATGCACAAATTTTCTCTTACAAAATGTATTCTGACGCAGGATCTGGGTTTGCGGGTGATGAAACAATGTTTCATGCTATTGAAGATTCTATCAAACACAACGTTGATGTTGTTTCGGTATCATCTGGTTTTACAGGAACAGGTCTTGTAGGTGAGAAATATTGGCAAGCTATTCGGGCATTAAGAAAAGCAGGCATTCCAATGGTTGTCGCTACGGGTAACTATGCGGCTTCTGCTTCAAGTTCTTCATGGGATTTAGTAGCAAATAATCATCTGAAAATGACCGACACTGGAAATGTAACACGAACTGCAGCACATGAAGATGCGATAGCGGTCGCTTCTGCTAAAAATCAAACAGTTGAGTTTGATAAAGTTAACATAGGTGGAGAAAGTTTTAAATACAGAAATATAGGGGCCTTTTTCGATAAGAATAAAATCACAACAAATGAAGATGGAACAAAAGCTCCTAGTAAATTAAAATTTGTATATATAGGCAAGGGGCAAGACCAAGATTTGATAGGTTTGGATCTTAGGGGCAAAATTGCAGTAATGGATAGAATTTATACAAAGGATTTAAAAAATGCTTTTAAAAAAGCTATGGATAAGGGTGCACGCGCCATTATGGTTGTAAATACTGTAAATTACTACAATAGAGATAATTGGACAGAGCTTCCAGCTATGGGATATGAAGCGGATGAAGGTACTAAAAGTCAAGTGTTTTCAATTTCAGGAGATGATGGTGTAAAGCTATGGAACATGATTAATCCTGATAAAAAAACTGAAGTCAAAAGAAATAATAAAGAAGATTTTAAAGATAAATTGGAGCAATACTATCCAATTGATATGGAAAGTTTTAATTCCAACAAACCGAATGTAGGTGACGAAAAAGAGATTGACTTTAAGTTTGCACCTGACACAGACAAAGAACTCTATAAAGAAGATATCATCGTTCCAGCAGGATCTACATCTTGGGGGCCAAGAATAGATTTACTTTTAAAACCCGATGTTTCAGCACCTGGTAAAAATATTAAATCCACGCTTAATGTTATTAATGGCAAATCAACTTATGGCTATATGTCAGGAACTAGTATGGCGACTCCAATCGTGGCAGCTTCTACTGTTTTGATTAGACCGAAATTAAAGGAAATGCTTGAAAGACCTGTATTGAAAAATCTTAAGGGAGATGACAAAATAGATCTTACAAGTCTTACAAAAATTGCCCTACAAAATACTGCGCGACCTATGATGGATGCAACTTCTTGGAAAGAAAAAAGTCAATACTTTGCATCACCTAGACAACAGGGAGCAGGCCTAATTAATGTGGCCAATGCTTTGAGAAATGAAGTTGTAGCAACTTTCAAAAACACTGATTCTAAAGGTTTGGTAAACTCATATGGTTCCATTTCTCTTAAAGAAATAAAAGGTGATAAAAAATACTTTACAATCAAGCTTCACAATACATCAAACAGACCTTTGACTTTTAAAGTTTCAGCATCAGCGATAACTACAGATTCTCTAACTGACAGATTAAAACTTGATGAAACATATAAAGATGAAAAATCTCCAGATGGTAAGCAAATTGTTCCAGAAATTCACCCAGAAAAAGTCAAAGGAGCAAATATCACATTTGAGCATGATACTTTCACTATAGGCGCAAATTCTAGCTTTGATTTGAATGCGGTTATAAATGTTGGAGAGGCCAAAAACAAAAATAAATTTGTAGAATCATTTATTCATTTTGAGTCAGTGGAGGAAATGGAAGCTCTAAACTCCAACAGGAAGAAAATAAACTTCCAACCTTCTTTGTCGATGCCTCTAATGGGATTTGCTGGGAATTGGAACCACGAACCAATCCTTGATAAATGGGCTTGGGAAGAAGGGTCAAGATCAAAAACACTGGGAGGTTATGATGATGATGGTAAACCGAAAATTCCAGGAACCTTAAATAAGGGAATTGGTGGAGAACATGGTATAGATAAATTTAATCCAGCAGGAGTTATACAAAATAGAAAAGATAAAAATACAACATCCCTGGATCAAAATCCAGAATTATTTGCTTTCAATAACCAAGGGATCAACGCTCCATCATCAAGTGGTTCTAAGATTGCTAACATTTATCCTTTAGATTCAAATGGAAATCCTCAAGATGCTCAACTTGAAAGAGGATTAACACCTTCTCCACTTGTATTAAGAAGTGCAGAAGAAGGATTGATTTCAATAGTAAATACAAATAAAGAGGGAGAAAATCAAAGAGACTTAAAAGTCATTTCGAGAGAACACTTTATTAGAGGAATTTTAAATTCTAAAAGCAATGATGCAAAGGGAATCAAATCATCTAAACTAAAAGTTTGGGGTGACTTGAAGTGGGATGGACTCATCTATAATCCTAGAGGTAGAGAAGAAAATGCACCAGAAAGTAAGGATAATCAAGATCCTGCTACTAAGATAAGAGGTCAATTTGAACCGATTGCGGAAGGTCAATATTTCTATAAATTTAAATATAGATTAACTAAAGATTACCCATGGCAGGTTTCCTATATTCCTGTAAAAATTGATAACACCGCCCCTAAGATTGTTTCGGTTGATTTTTCAAATCCTGAAAAAATTAAGTTGATTACAAAGGATACTTATCATAAGGTAAAAGATCAGTATAAGAATGAAACGCTATTTGCGAGAGATCAAAAAGAACATCCTGAAAAATTTGACGAGATTGCGAACGAAGTTTGGTATGCTGGCGCCGCTCTTGTTAATGAAGATGGAGAGGTTGAGAAAAATCTTGAAGTAACTTACGCAGGTGAGGGTCAAGGAAGAAATAGAAAACTTGATAAAGACGGAAATACCATTTATGAAATTAAAGGTGCGGGAGATTTAAGGGGAAAAATCATTGAAGTCATTGCATTAGATGGTTCTAGCAATTTCACAAAGATTCATAGAATTAAATTTGCTAATCATGCTGATGAAAAGGGGATGATTTCTTATTACCTAGTAGATCCTGACAAAGATGCTTCTAAATATGAAAAACTTGGTGAAATTTCTGAAGATAAACTCAAAAATGCAAAGAGCCCAGAGGAAAATACCAATAATAATCAAGCTAAGGATGAAGATTCAAAACCAGATGAAAAAAGTTCAGTTGAGGGAGAAGCTAGCCTTGAAATAAATAAAACTATTTCAACAATTAGAGAGTTTGAAAATAAAGACCTAAAGAAACTCATTAAAAAGAAATTTAGAGAAGTTGATGATTTTACAAGTGAAACTGGTAAGAGAATAGAGGAATACGATTATAAATACGATGATAAGGGAAATATTATTGCTTATGACGATGGTAGTGCCTTACAATATGAAACTGAAAAACTTGACGAAATAAAATCAAAAATTTATGGTGTTCTAAGCCCATCTAAAGATGGACACTTTGAAATTCTTGGAAAGATAAGCAATGTTTCTAAAAATGCCAAGGTATATTATGGAAATAGCTATAAATCGATAGAAATCAAAGCGACTAAGTATGATTCACATTCAAAAACGATGATATTTGATTTATACGCTAATATTAATGATATTGTAGATGGATTAGCTTTTGCTGGAGATATGAGATTATTTGTTAAAGATGACAATCAAATAAAAGCTGAAATTAAAATTAGAATGCCTGAAAAAATTAAGGAAACTAAAGCAGAATATCCCTATGTATCAAGTTATGGGAATGTAATCGAATTAGGAGAAGGAGATCTTTCAAAGAACAAACCAGACAATTTAACTAAAATGGAATCTGGTAAAATCTATTCTGATTCAGAAAAACAACAATATCTGTTAAAGGATAACATCATTCTAAGAAAAGGCTATGCACTAAAAGTGACTACCTATAATCCTGGAAAAACGGATATGTTAGAAGGAAATGGAGTCTATAGCAAGGAAGATATAGCAAAAATACAAAAGGCCAATCCTAATCTAAGAGTCCTTTCAGAAACAACAATTTATGCTGATAGTAGAAATGTTGAAGATGGAAGAAGTACCCAAGCTGTATTAATGTCGGCTTTGGACGGCTTTAACATTATAAGGTATCAAGTGTTTACATTTAAAATGAACGATAAAGGGGAAGCTATCGATAAAGACGGAAATCTTGTGACAGATTCTTCTAAACTTGTATTATTTGGTAAGGATGATAAAGAATACACTGGAGAGGATAAGTCCAATGTAGAAGCTATAAAAGAAGATGGCTCCATGTTATTTATTGATACCAAACCAGTAAACCTTTCAATGGATAAGAACTACTTTAATCCATCTAAATCTAATAAAATTTATGTACGAAATCCAGAATTTTATTTAAGAGGTAAGATTTCTGATAAGGGTGGTTTTAACTGGGAATTGAGAGTTAATGAATCGGTTGTAGATAATTATTTAATCTACGGAGATTTACACATTGATAACACTAGAGATTTTAATATTAAGTTGAATGTTAAAGACGGTGACATCATGGACTGGGGAATGAAAGACTATAAAGCAAACGGATTTCCAGATAAGGTAACAGATATGGATGGAAATGTTTATCTTCAAACTGGCTATAGCGATTTGAATGCTAAAGCAGTTGGAGTCCACTATCAGTTTTTATATGATAATGTTAAACCCGAAGTAAACATTGATCCTAAGGGAAATACTAGTATCGAATATGCTGATGGAAAATCTGTAGTCTTTAACATCAATGATAAAAGAAATAATGGATTCGATGGTGAGATTCAAGAACAACATATTTATGTAAATGGAAAAGAATATACATCATTTGATGATATTAAACAAATAACAGACAAGACACTAAACATTAAGATTGTTGTAAAAGATTTTGCAAGAAATACAACCGTAAAAGAATTCATTTTAAATAAAGATACGGGAGAGGTAAGTGAATTAAAACCTCATAGGGTAACTGTGACCATTCAAAATGGAAAAGAAATGAGTTCAACGATAGTGTCGGAAGAAGATTTTATTTTACCTGTTTATAAGGGTGAATTAGAAAAAGGATACCAATTTGATGGTTGGGAAATTTCTGGTTTCGAAGGTAAAAAAGACGCTGGCTATGTTATTAATCTATCAAAAGATACCTTTATAAAACCTGTATTCAAGAAAATAGAGGAGAAAAAGGAGGAAGAAAATAAACCTACTTTTGATGTATCGAAAAAGAAAGATAACCCACAAGTAAACCATAGTCAATTAAATGAAAGTCACAGAAAAGAGGATTTACAAAGAGAAGATCATTCACAAAAATCTGATTCAACTAAGGATGTTACAGCTACAGTTCTTGATAAAAACAATATCAGTAGTAAATCAACTACTAACAATCCTAATAAGTTGCCAAAAACTGGAACAGCAAGCGGAGCCCAGACACTATTAGCTGCCGGAATAATGTTTATAGTAGGAATTTTTCTTGGATTGAAGAAAAAAAATCAAGATTAAGACAAAAGCTATAGAAAAAAATGGTTTATGTACTGAGATTAGATAGTGAGGTGATGACATAGTTTTGTGAAAACAGCCATTTATAACTCAATTATTTAGTTTACTTCACTATTGATACTATTTGGAGTTATTAATGGACTTAGTTTAGATAACTAATGAATTGATTGCAAGGGTTAGTATTGACAATATTGGTCATATTGATTAGAAAATAGAGTCTATCAAAATTTAAAGGCTAATAGAGGTGATGAGACAATTTCAAGGAATTAAGTAGCGTTTGGTTGCTTAATTCCTTTTTATTTGGAAGGAAGTTTTTCGTAACCGCCCAATAACGAAGTCTATTGGACGGTTACGATATGATCACTGACTTCGTCAGTCTTATCTACAACCTCAAAACTGTGTTTTGAGCAACCTGCGGCTAGCTTCCTAGTTTACTCTTTGATTTTCATTGAGTATTAGAACAGAAAAAATGCTTGGAGTATTTGTTTGTGTGTTTATTTTTATATAACAAACTATAAACAAAACAAAAATATAAAAAAAGAGACAAAAAAGAACAGAAAGTAATTGACAACGGTTTCATATAGTGTTATACTTATGGCATAAAGTTAATGGAAAGAAGGGAAAAACTTATGGTATTAGATTATTTCTTTGACAAAAACCTTGTGTTTTGCTTAGAAGCGGATAATCAAGAACAACTCTTTGATCAGGTTGCAACTTTATTGGAAGAACGAGAAATTGTCACTCCAACTTATCGTGAAGCCTTGATCACGCGTGAAAAGTCATTTCCAACTGGTTTAGATATGGAATTTCTAGGAAAGGACTTGCCAAATGTAGCGATTCCTCATACAGATATTGTTCATAATCTAGCTGAGAAAGTGGTGGTTGTTCGATTAGAAAAACCAGTAACTTTTCACAATATGATAGCTCCTGATAAGGAAGTAGAAGTATCCCTACTCTTCTTTATTATTAACAATTCAAGTTCAAGTCAAACAAATATTCTGGCTCAGTTGATGGACTTTTTCACAGGAAATGGACATCTTGAAGATTTATCAAAAATTTCCGAACCAGAAAAACTTTATGCTTACATTGCTGAAGCAACCGCTTAATCTTGTCTATTAAAAAATAAAATCGGAGGAAATCCAAATGATTAAAATTCTTGCTGCCTGCGGTGCAGGTGTTAACTCAAGTCACCAAATTAAAAGTGCTCTAGAAGAAGAACTTTCAAACCGTGGTTATGATGTTCACTGTGATGCAGTCATGGTGAAAGATGTAAACGAAGACCTTATGAAAGGTTACGATATCTTTACACCAATCGCTGCAACAGACCTTGGTTTTGAACCAGGTATCCCAGTTATCGAAGCTGGACCAATCTTATTCCGTATCCCAGCAATGAGCGCTCCAGTATTTGACAATATTGAAGCAGCTATTAAAGAACACGGATTAAGCTAATTCTAATTTGTTAACATTCATATAACATAAAAAAGGGAGGAACTGTTATGGATGCAATCTTTGACCTAATCGGAAAGGTTTTCAATCCCATCTTAGAAATGGGTGGACCTGTCATCATGTTAATCATTTTGACAGTATTGGCTTTACTTTTTGGAGTGAAATTCTCCAAAGCGCTTGAAGGTGGTATCAAACTTGCCATCGCTCTTACAGGTATCGGTGCTATCATCGGTATGCTAAATGGTGCTTTCTCAGCATCACTAGCAAAATTCGTTGAAAACACTGGTATACAATTGAGTATTACCGACGTTGGTTGGGCACCACTCGCAACAATCACTTGGGGTTCTGCTTGGACACTATACTTCTTGCTCATCATGTTGATTGTCAACGTAGTGATGCTTGCTATGAAGAAAACCGATACACTTGATGTCGATATCTTTGATATCTGGCACTTGTCTATCACAGGTCTCTTGATTAAATGGTATGCTGATAACAATGGTGTGAGTCAAGGGGTTTCACTCTTTATTGCTACAGCAGCTATCGTCCTTGTCGGTGTGTTGAAAATTATCAACTCTGACTTGATGAAACCTACATTTGATGACCTTCTTAACGCCCCAAGTTCATCACCAATGACATCAACTCACATGAACTACATGATGAACCCAGTTATCATGGTTTTGGATAAGATTTTTGAAAAATTCTTCCCAGGCCTTGATAAATATGACTTTGATGCTGCTAAATTGAACAAGAAAATCGGTTTCTGGGGATCTAAATTCTTCATCGGTTTCATCCTTGGTATCGTTATCGGTATTATGGGAACTCCACATCCAATTGCAGGTGTTGCAGATGCAGATAAATGGCGTCTTGTTATCAAAGGATGGTTGTCTCTTGGTTTGACTGCCGGTGTATCTTTGGAACTCTTCTCACTTATCGGTTCATGGTTCATCGCAGCCGTAGAACCACTATCACAAGGTATTACAAACGTTGCTACTAAACGTCTTCAAGGACGTAAATTCAATATCGGTCTTGACTGGCCATTCATCGCTGGTCGTGCTGAAATCTGGGCTTGTGCCAACGTACTTGCACCAATCATGTTGATTGAAGCAGTGCTTCTTTCAAAAGTTGGAAATGGTATCTTGCCACTTGCAGGTATCATCGCTATGGGTGTTACTCCAGCTCTCTTGGTTGTAACTCGTGGTAAATTGCTCCGTATGATTATCTTCGGAACACTCTTGTTGCCACTCTTCCTTCTTTCAGGTACACTTATTGCACCATTTGCAACAGAACTTGCTAAAGGTGTAGGTGCCTTCCCAGAAGGTGTGAGCCAAACTCAATTGATTACTCACTCTACTCTTGAAGGACCAATCGAAAAACTTCTTGGTTGGACAATTGGTAACACTACAACTGGTGATATCAAAGCAATCCTTGGTGCAGTAGTCTTCCTTGTATTCTATATCGGTATCTTTGCTTGGTACAGAAAACAAATGATCAAACGTAACGAAGAGTACGCAGCAAAAGCAAAATAATGCGCTCCTATAAAATATAAACTCAATGAAAATCAAAGAGCAAACTAGGAAGCTAGCCGCAGGTTGCTCAAAACACAGTTTTGAGGTTGTAGATGAAACTGACGAAGTCAGCTCAAAACATGGTTTTGAGGTTGTAGATGAAACTGACGAAGTCAGTAATCATATCTACGGCAAGGCGACACTGACGAAGTTTGAATTGGATTTTCGCAGAGTGTAAATTGTTGAAACTAGGTTGTCATACCATGTATACCACTTGGGCTTTGGTAGTAGCTAACTGCACTAAATATAATATAAGGAGGGTTTTATGGGGAAAGGCCATTGGAATCGGAAAAGAGTTTATAGCATTCGTAAGTTTGCTGTAGGAGCTTGCTCAGTAATGATTGGGACTTGTGCAGTTCTATTAGGAGGAAATATAGCTGGAGAATCTGTAGTTTATGCGGATGAAACACTTATTACTCATACTGCTGAGAAACCTAAAGAGGAAAAAATGATAGTAGAAGAAAAGGCTGATAAAGCTTTGGAAACTAAAAATATAGTTGAAAGGACAGAACAAAGTGAACCTAGTTCAACTGAGGCTATTGCATCTGAGAAGAAAGAAGATGAAGCCGTAACTCCAAAAGAGGAAAAAGTGTCTGCTAAACCGGAAGAAAAAGCTCCAAGGATAGAATCACAAGCTTCAAATCAAGAAAAACCGCTCAAGGAAGATGCTAAAGCTGTAACAAATGAAGAAGTGAATCAAATGATTGAAGACAGGAAAGTGGATTTTAATCAAAATTGGTACTTTAAACTCAATGCAAATTCTAAGGAAGCCATTAAACCTGATGCAGACGTATCTACGTGGAAAAAATTAGATTTACCGTATGACTGGAGTATCTTTAACGATTTCGATCATGAATCTCCTGCACAAAATGAAGGTGGACAGCTCAACGGTGGGGAAGCTTGGTATCGCAAGACTTTCAAACTAGATGAAAAAGACCTCAAGAAAAATGTTCGCCTTACTTTTGATGGCGTCTATATGGATTCTCAAGTTTATGTCAATGGTCAGTTAGTGGGGCATTATCCAAATGGTTATAACCAGTTCTCATACGATATCACCAAATACCTTCACAAAGATGGTCGTGAGAATGTGATTGCTGTCCATGCAGTCAACAAACAGCCAAGTAGCCGTTGGTATTCAGGAAGTGGTATCTATCGTGATGTGACTTTACAAGTGACAGATAAGGTGCATGTTGAGAAAAATGGGACAACTATTTTAACACCAAAACTTGAAGAACAACAACATGGCAAGGTTGAAACTCATGTGACCAGCAAAATCGTCAATACGGACGACAAAGACCATGAACTTGTAGCCGAATATCAAATCGTTGAACGAGGTGGTCATACTGTAACAGGCTTAGTTCGTACAGCGAGTCGTACCTTAAAAGCACATGAATCAACAAGCCTAGATGCGATTTTAGAAGTTGAAAGACCAAAACTCTGGACCGTTTTAAATGACAAACCTGCCTTGTACGAATTGATTACGCGTGTTTACCGTGACGGTCAATTGGTTGATGCTAAGAAGGATTTGTTTGGTTACCGTTACTATCACTGGACTCCAAATGAAGGTTTCTCTTTGAATGGTGAACGTATTAAATTCCATGGAGTATCCTTGCACCACGACCATGGGGCGCTTGGAGCAGAAGAAAACTATAAAGCAGAATATCGCCGTCTCAAACAAATGAAGGAGATGGGAGTTAACTCCATCCGTACAACCCACAACCCTGCTAGTGAGCAAACCTTGCAAATCGCAGCAGAACTAGGTTTACTCGTTCAGGAAGAGGCCTTTGATACTTGGTATGGTGGCAAGAAACCTTATGACTATGGACGTTTCTTTGAAAAAGATGCCACTCACCCAGAAGCTCGAAAAGGTGAAAAATGGTCTGATTTTGACCTACGTACCATGGTCGAAAGAGGCAAAAACAACCCTGCTATCTTCATGTGGTCAATTGGTAATGAAATAGGTGAAGCTAATGGTGATGCCCACTCTTTAGCAACTGTTAAACGTTTGGTCAAGGTTATCAAGGATGTTGATAAGACTCGCTATATTACCATGGGAGCAGATAAATTCCGTTTCGGTAATGGTAGCGGAGGGCATGAGAAAATTGCTGATGAACTCGATGCTGTTGGATTTAACTATTCTGAAGATAATTACAAAGCCCTTAGAGCTAAGCATCCAAAATGGTTGATTTATGGATCAGAAACATCTTCAGCTACCCGTACACGTGGAAGTTACTATCGCCCTGAACGTGAATTGAAACATAGCAATGGACCTGAGCGTAATTATGAACAGTCTGACTATGGGAATGATCGTGTGGGTTGGGGGAAAACAGCAACCGCTTCATGGACTTTTGACCGTGACAACGCTGGCTATGCTGGACAGTTTATCTGGACAGGTACGGACTATATTGGTGAACCTACACCATGGCACAACCAAAATCAAACTCCTGTTAAGAGCTCTTACTTTGGTATCGTAGATACAGCCGGCATTCCAAAACATGACTTCTATCTCTACCAAAGCCAATGGGTTTCTGTTAAGAAGAAACCGATGGTACACCTTCTTCCTCACTGGAACTGGGAAAACAAAGAATTAGCATCCAAAGTAGCTGACTCAGAAGGTAAGATTCCAGTTCGTGCTTATTCGAATGCTTCTAGTGTAGAATTGTTCTTGAATGGAAAATCTCTTGGTCTTAAGACTTTCAATAAAAAACAAACCAGCGATGGGCGGACTTACCAAGAAGGTGCAAATGCTAATGAACTTTATCTTGAATGGAAAGTTGCCTATCAACCAGGTACCTTGGAAGCAATTGCTCGTGATGAATCTGGCAAGGAAATTGCTCGAGATAAGATTACGACTGCTGGTAAGCCAGCGGCAGTTCGTCTTATTAAGGAAGACCATGCGATTGCAGCAGATGGAAAAGACTTGACTTACATCTACTATGAAATTGTTGACAGCCAGGGGAATGTGGTTCCAACTGCTAATAATCTGGTTCGCTTCCAATTGCATGGCCAAGGTCAACTGGTCGGTGTAGATAACGGAGAACAAGCCAGCCGTGAACGCTATAAGGCGCAAGCAGATGGTTCTTGGATTCGTAAAGCATTTAATGGTAAAGGTGTTGCCATTGTCAAATCAACTGAACAAGCAGGGAAATTCACACTGACAGCCCATTCAGATCTCTTGAAATCTAGTCAAGTCACTGTCTTTACTGGTAAAAAAGAAGGACAAGAGAAGACTGTTTTGGGGACAGAAGTGCCAAAAGTACAGACCATTATTGGAGAGGCACCTGAAATGCCTACCACTGTTCCGTTTGTATACAGTGATGGTAGTCGTGCAGAACGTCCTGTAACCTGGTCTTCAGTAGATGTGAGCAAGCCTGGTATTGTAACGGTGAAAGGTATGGCTGACGGACGAGAAGTAGAAGCTCGTGTAGAAGTGATTGCTCTTAAATCAGAGCTACCAGTTGTGAAACGTATTGCTCCAAATACTGACTTGAATTCTGTAGACAAATCTGTTTCCTATGTTTTGACTGATGGAAGTGTACAAGAGTATGAAGTAGATAGCTGGGAGATTGCCGAAGAAGATAAAGCTAAGTTAGCAATTCCAGGTTCTCGTATTCAAGCGACCGGTTATTTAGAAGGTCAACCAATTCATGCAACCCTTGTGGTAGAAGAAGGCAATCCTGCAGCACCTGTAGTGCCAACTGTTACTGTTGGAGGTGAAGCAGTAACAGGTCTTACTAGTCGACAACCAATGCAATATCGTACTCTATCTTATGGTGCCCAATTGCCAGAAGTCACAGCAAGTGCTGAAAATGCTGATGTGACAGTTCTTCAAGCAAGCGCAGCAAACGGCATGCGTGCGAGCATCTTTATTCAACCTAAAGATGGTGGCCCTCTTCAAACCTATGCAATTCAATTCCTTGAAGAAGCACCAAAAATTGCTCACTTGAGCTTGCAAGTGGAAAAAGCTGACAGTCTCAAAGAAGACCAAACTGTCAAATTGTCGGTTCGAGCTCACTATCAAGATGGAACGCAAGCTGTATTACCAGCTGATAAAGTAACCTTCTCTACAAGTGGTGAAGGGGAAGTCGCAATTCGTAAAGGAATGCTTGAGTTGCATAAGCCAGGAGCAGTCACTCTGAACGCTGAATATGAGGGAGCTAAAGGCCAAGTTGAACTCACTATCCAAGCCAATACTGAGAAGAAGATTGCGCAATCCATCCGTCCTGTAAATGTAGTGACAGATTTGCATCAGGAACCAAGTCTTCCAGCAACAGTAACAGTTGAGTATGACAAAGGTTTCCCTAAAACTCATAAAGTCACTTGGCAAGCTATTCCGAAAGAAAAACTAGACTCCTATCAAACATTTGAAGTACTAGGTAAAGTTGAAGGAATTGACCTTGAAGCGCGTGCAAAAGTCTCTGTAGAAGGTATCGTTTCAGTTGAAGAAGTCAGTGTGACAACTCCAATCGCAGAAGCACCACAATTACCAGAAAGCGTTCGGACATATGATTCAAATGGTCACGTTTCATCAGCTAAGGTTGCATGGGATGCGATTCGTCCAGAGCAATACGCTAAGGAAGGTGTCTTTACAGTTAATGGTCGCTTAGAAGGTACGCAATTAACAACTAAACTTCATGTTCGCGTATCTGCTCAAACTGAGCAAGGTGCAAACATTTCTGACCAATGGACCGGTTCAGAATTGCCACTTGCCTTTGCTTCAGATTCAAATCCAAGCGACCCAGTTTCAAATGTTAATGACAAGCTCATTTCCTACAATAACCAACCAGCCAATCGTTGGACAAACTGGAATAGTAGTAATCCAGAAGCTTCAGTCGGTGTTCTGTTTGGAGATTCAGGTATCTTGAGCAAACGCTCCGTTGATAATCTAAGTGTCGGATTCCACGAAGACCATGGAGTTGGTGTACCGAAGTCTTATGTGATTGAGTATTATGTTGGTAAGACTGTCCCAACAGCTCCTAAAAACCCTAGTTTTGTTGGTAATGAGGACCATGTCTTTAATGATTCTGCCAACTGGAAACCAGTTACTAATCTAAAAGCCCCTGCTCAACTCAAGGCTGGAGAAATGAACCACTTTAGCTTTGATAAAGTTGAAACCTATGCTATTCGTATTCGCATGGTTAAAGCAGATAACAAGCGTGGAACGTCTATCACAGAGGTACAAATCTTTGCGAAACAAGTTGCGGCAGCCAAACAAGGACAAACAAGAATCCAAGTTGACGGCAAAGACTTAGCAAACTTCAACCCTGATTTGACAGACTACTACCTTGAGTCTGTAGATGGAAAAGTTCCGGCAGTCACAGCAAGTGTTAGCAACAATGGTCTCGCTACCGTCGTTCCAAGCGTTCGTGAAGGTGAGCCAGTTCGTGTCATCGCGAAAGCTGAAAATGGCGATATCTTAGGAGAATACCGTCTGCACTTCACTAAGGATAAGAACTTACTTTCTCATAAACCAGTTGCTGCGGTTAAACAAGCTCGCTTGCTACAAGTAGGTCAAGCACTTGAATTGCCGACTAAGGTTCCAGTTTACTTCACAGGTAAAGACGGCTACGAAACAAAAGACCTGACAGTTGAATGGGAAGAAGTTCCAGCGGAAAATCTGACAAAAGCAGGTCAATTTACTGTTCGAGGCCGTGTCCTTGGTAGTAATCTTGTTGCTGAGGTCACTGTACGAGTGACAGACAAACTAGGCGAAGCTCTTTCAGATAACCCTAACTATGATGAAAACAGTAACCAGGCCTTTGCTTCAGCAACCAATGATATTGACAAAAACTCTCATGACCGCGTTGACTATCTCAATGACGGAGATCATTCAGAAAATCGTCGTTGGACAAACTGGTCTCCAACACCATCTTCTAATCCAGAAGTATCAGCGGGTGTGATCTTCCGTGAAAATGGTAAGATTGTAGAACGGACTGTTGCGCAAGCCAAACTTCGTTTCTTTGCAGATAGTGGTACGGATGCACCAACTAAACTCGTTTTAGAACGCTATGTCGGTCCAGAGTTTGAAGTGCCAACCTACTATTCAAACTACCAAGCCTACGACGCAGACCATCCATTCAACAATCCAGAAAATTGGGAAGCTGTGCCTTATCGTGCGGATAAAGACATCGCAGCTGGTGATGAAATCAACGTAACATTTAAAGCTGTCAAAGCCAAAGCTATGAGATGGCGTATGGAGCGTAAAGCTGACAAGAGCGGTGTTGCGATGATTGAGATGACCTTCCTTGCACCGAGTGAATTGCCTCAAGAAAGTACGCAATCGAAGATTCTTGTAGATGGAAAAGAACTTGCTGATTTCGCTGAAAATCGTCAAGACTATCAAATTACCTATAAAGGTCAACGGCCAAAAGTCTCAGTTGAAGAAAACAATCAAGTAGCTTCAACTGTGGTAGATAGTGGAGAAGATAGCCTTCCAGTACTTGTTCGCCTCGTTTCAGAAAGTGGAAAACAAGTCAAGGAATACCGTATCCACTTGACTAAGGAAAAACCAGTTTCTGAGAAGACAGTTGCTGCTGTACAAGAAGATCTTCCAAAACTCGAATTTGTTGAAAAAGATTTGGCCTACAAGACAGTTGAGAAAAAAGATTCAACACTGTATCTAGGTGAAACTCGTGTAGAACAAGAAGGAAAAACTGGTAAAGAACGTATCTTTACAGCGATTAATCCTGATGGAAGTAAGGAAGAAAAACTCCGTGAAGTGGTAGAAGCTCCGACAGACCGCATCGTCTTAGTTGGAACCAAACCAGTAGCTCAAGAAGCTAAAAAACCACAAGTGTCAGAAAAAGCAGATACAAAACCAATTGATTCAAGTGAAGCTAGTCAAACTAATAAAGCCCAGTTACCAAATACAGGTAGTGCGGCAAGCCAAGCAGCAGTAGCAGCAGGTTTAGCTCTTCTAGGTTTGAGTGCAGGATTAGTAGTTACTAAAGGTAAAAAAGAAGACTAGAAATTTTGATACCTTCTTTATCATTAAAGACCAAAGAAAAACTCTTGTCCTAAATAGAAGATAAAGAGTCTGGAACAAAATAGTTCTCAACCACAAAAAAGCTAGATATTTCCAATTGCGGAACTCTAGCTTTTTAATTTTGAGTCGTTCTCTTATTGTATAGTAGATTGAAACTAGAGTAGTACACTTCTACTTCTAAAACATTGTTAGAAATCGATTTGACTGTCCTTATCGATTTGTCCTGTTCTTATTTGATTTCACTATGTTTTAGGAGGTTATTGGCCATAAGTACCAATCCCATGTCAATTCTCACTTGACGCTTGCCTCTCAGATTACATCTCTTGTAACCCAAACAAGCCTTTATCTGCCCAAAGACAGGTTTCACATCAATCTTGCGTTGAGCGAAAATCTGTCTACCTTGGGGAGATAAAAGCGCCTGACATTCTTTAGCTTTCAAGTTTTGATAGCGTTCGTTCATATACAGTCCCTTTTGAGGGGCTGATTCAGGTTCATCAGCGTAGTAAACCTTGATTTCCTGTTGAAAGTCTGTCTGTGTTTTCTGGTGCTTGATATGGTGAAAACGATAGCACCAGCCATCAGGATGTATGTAGCTATCCTCCTTGTCATTATAGTGCCAATTCGCTAAGTTTTTAGCTGACTGTTTATACCCTCTCTTTTGTTTCTTATCAAACATGGCATATTTAATCAGAAGGGGAGTGATTTCTTCTTGAAAATAGACTTGTATCTGTTCTTGAAGTTTGGCGGAGAATTTCTCTGTCGTTTTCTTCCACACAAAACTATACTTGTTGGCATTGGCTTCAATCTTAGTTCCGTCAATAAACAAACAATCTAAGGTCACTAACTCTTCCATTTTTCAATTTTTCGACCAGAGAAAATCCCTTGTGAATAGGCAAATAGAAGAGTAGATACAAGCATTTTAGGGTGATAAGACGGGCGATCAAAGGCATGATAGGAGGTGTAGAAGTGACGTTTCTCCAAGGTATTCACCACTTTTTCAATAGTAAAGACGAGATGGTCTTGTGGTAAGAAGGAACTGATTTCTAGTGGTAAAGTTGTTTGATTTGTGTTATAGTGAATATGCATGGGATAGCCTTTCTAAATGGTTTATTGGGCAATTCTATTTTACCAAGACTATCGCAACCATGCAAAAAAGCAACGGCAAATCCGTTGCTTTTTTTGGAGATAAGAGACTATTGTCCCAGACTCTTTTCTTTGTATAAAATTGTATAGTGTTATTGTCTATACTATTTTGTAGAGAAAGCAAAAATCCCTAGAAAATGCTTAGGGATTCGACTATTTCATTAAGAACAATTCAACAATCATTTCTACATACATGATAAGGGTTAATAAGAATCCTGCACGCCAGAAGAATTTGATGAATTTAGGATAGTAAAAGCTGCGTTTTTTCAAAAGGAAGAAAAAGACGAGAATAATGGCTAGGATCGAGAGGGTTAGCCCCAGTCTAGGGAGGAAATTATGGGTAAAGGTTTTAGCTGTAATCAAGTAATACTCAAATACCAAGACTGGAAAAGCCAAATCCGCAAAGTTTCGTCCTAGTTTTTTTAATCTAAAAAGTTTGGTTAGGATAATGCAGACGACTAAGGTCAGTATCAATAATAAAATAGATGCTAATTTCATTAAAATCATACCCATATTGTATCATAAAAAAAGGCTAATGGAAACGAGAAACAGAGGAATTTATAGGAAAGTCAGGCTTTTGAGATTGTGGGTGATTTTTGTTATAATGAAAGTTATAAAATCTTATAATACCTTGAATGATTATTATCGAAAACTCTTTGGAGAAAAGACTTTTAAAGTCCCTATTGATGCGGGATTTGACTGTCCCAATCGTGATGGAACTGTGGCTCATGGAGGCTGTACTTTTTGTACGGTTTCAGGTTCTGGAGATACTATTGTAGCCCCAGATCCGCCTATCCGTGAGCAATTTTATAAGGAAATTGACTTTATGCATCGTAAGTGGCCAGATGTTCAGAAGTATCTGGTTTATTTTCAAAATTTTACCAACACCCATGAAAAGGTGGAAGTTATTCGAGAGCGTTATGAACAGGCTATCAATGAGCCAGGTGTGGTAGGAATCAATATTGGAACGCGCCCAGACTGTTTACCAGACGAAACCATCGAATATTTGGCTGAGTTATCGGAGTGCATGCATGTGACGTTTGAATTGGGCTTGCAAACTACTTATGAAGCAACCTCTGACCTGATTAACCGTGCGCATTCTTATGAATTGTAGGTGGAAACGGTCAAGCGTTTGAGAAAGTATCCAAAAATTGAGATTGTTTCCCATTTGATTAATGGTTTGCCTGGTGAAACCCATGAGATGATGGTTGAAAATGTCCGCCGTTGTGTCACGAATAACGATATTCAAGGGATTAAACTGCATTTGCTCCATCTTATGACAAATACTCGTATGCAACGAGATTACCATGAGGGACGTTTACAATTGATGAGTCAGGACGAATATGTCAGGGTCATCTGTGACCAACTGGAAATCATTCCCAAACATATCGCCATCCATCGAATTACAGGAGATGCGCCTAGGGATATGCTGCTTGGGCTTATGTGGAGCCTCAATAAATGGGAAGCTCTCAACAGCATTGAGATGGAGATGCGACGTCGTGGAAGTGTTCAAGGATGCAAGGCTGTAAAACAGGAGTTTGAAAATGAAAAGACCACTTGAGATGGCACATGATTTTTTGGCTGAGGTCGTGACAAAAGAGGATGTCGTAGTGGATGCGACTATGGGAAATGGTCATGACACGCTTTTTTTAGCCAAGCTAGCCAAGCAAGTCTATGCCTTTGATATTCAGAAGCAAGCCTTGGAAAAGACCCAAGAGCGTTTGCATCAGGCTGGCTTGACAAATGCCCAGTTAATCTTGCAAGGCCATGAGACACTGGACCAGTTTGTGACAAAAGCTAAGGCAGGGATTTTTAATTTGGGCTATTTGCCGTCAGCTGATAAGTCTGTCATCACCCGACCGCAGACAACGATTGAGGCATTAGAAAAGCTATGTGGCTTACTTGTCAAAGGTGGACGAATTGCTATTATGATTTACTATGGTCATGAAGGAGGCGACCTCGAGAGAGATGCTGTCTTGGATTTTGTGATCCAGTTGAACCAACAAGAGTACACAGCTGCCATTTACCGAACTTTAAACCAAGTCAACAACCCGCCGTTTTTAGTGATGATTGAAAAATTAGAGAGATACAGACATGGATAAACAATACCTACACGAAAAGCTGGATGTCATGCGCCAGAATTTTGTTGAATCAACCCACCACGAACGAGCGGTGGGCGTGCTAGACCAAGCGCATATGAGCAAAAAAATGCTTAAAATCAAGAAAAAATTAGTTGCTCTTGAAATGGAACGGTGCCAGAGAAAAATTGAGCACAAAGATTGTTCCAAGATTGACCAAAAAATCAAAGATCAGAAGGAGATATTTGAATCCTGTTGTAAAAAAGATTAAGGAGGACGTGCGTGGAATTACTGATTTACCTCATTCTATTTTTACTGGTTTTGATTGTCTCAAGTACAACCAATAAGCTCCTGCCCTTTTTGCCTCTCCCTTTGGTGCAGATTCTTTTGGGAATTGTGATTGGTCTCTTTTTACCCAATACTGACTTTCACCTTAATACGGAGTTGTTTTTGGCACTGGTTATCGGCCCCTTGCTTTTCCGAGAGGCTGAAGAAGCAGATGTTACGGCTATTTTAAAACACTGGCGAATCATTGTTTATCTCATATTTCCAGTGATTTTTATCTCGACCCTGAGTTTGGGTGGCTTGGCCCATCTTCTTTGGTTCAGCCTTCCCTTGGCAGCTTGCTTGGCTGTTGGGGCAGCCCTTGGTCCTACGGACTTGGTGGCCTTTGCCTCTCTTTCGGAGCGTTTTAGCTTTCCTAAGCGCGTGTCCAATATTCTTAAGGGCGAAGGACTCTTGAATGATGCTTCTGGTTTGGTGGCTTTTCAGGTAGCTTTGACAGCTTGGACAACTGGAGCTTTTTCTCTGGGGCAAGCTAGCAGTTCGCTCATCTTTTCAATCCTAGGCGGTTTTTTAATTGGATTTTTAACAGCCATGACCAACCGCTTCCTCCATACCTTCTTGCTAAGTGTGCGCGCAACGGATATTGCCAGTGAACTTTTATTAGAATTGAGTTTGCCTCTAGTGACCTTCTTTCTGGCAGAAGAAGTCCATGTTTCAGGTATTATTGCCGTCGTAGTTGCTGGAATTTTAAAGGCAAGTCGCTTCAAGAAAATCACGCTCCTCGAAGCCCAAGTGGATACGGTGACCGAGACGGTCTGGCATACAGTGACCTTTATGCTCAACGGTTCTGTCTTTGTGATTTTAGGGATGGAGCTGGAAATGATAGCAGAACCTATCTTGACCAATCCAATCTATAATCCTCTACTTTTATTGCTATCTCTTATCGCCCTTACCTTTGTCCTCTTTGTCATTCGTTTTATTATGATCTATGGCTATTATGCCTATAGAACCCGACGCCTCAAGAAAAAGCTAAATAAGTATATGAAGGACATGTTTCTCTTGACCTTTTCAGGTGTTAAGGGAACGGTGTCGATTGCTACGATTCTCTTGATACCAAGTAATCTAGAACAGGAGTATCCTCTCTTGCTTTTCCTTGTTGCAGGTGTGACGCTTGTTAGCTTTTTAACAGGTCTCTTGGTCTTGCCTCATCTTTCTGATGAAGAGGAAGAAAGCAAGGATTATCTCATGCATATCGCCATTTTGAATGAAGTAACGCTAGAGTTGGAAAAAGAGTTGGAAGACACCAGAAATAAACTTTCCCTTTATGCGGCTATTGACAATTATCATGGACGTATTGAAAATCTCATTTTAAGCCAAGAAAACCAGGATGATCAAGAAGACTGGGCTGCTTTGAAACTCTTGATTCTTAGTATTGAAAGTGATGGTTTGGAACAGGCCTATGAAGAGGGGAACATTAGCAATCGTGCTTACCGAGTTTACCAACGTTATCTGAAAAATATAGAACAAGGAATCAATCGTAAACTTGCCTCAAGACTGACCTATTATTTTCTTGTTTCCTTGAGGATTTTACGTTTTCTCCTTCATGAAGTTTTTACTCTCGGAAAGACCTTCCGTAGCTGGAAGAACAAGGAGCAAAGCCGTCTCCGTGCTCTTGATTATGACCAAATTGCAGAGCTCTATCTTGCCAATACAGAGATGATTATTGAAAGTTTGGAAAACCTGAAGGGAGTCTACAGACGCTCTTTGATTAGTTTTATGCAGGAGTCTCGTCTTCGAGAAACAGCTATTATCAGCAGTGGTGCCTTTGTCGAACGGGTTATCAATCGTGTCAAACCCAACAATATCGATGAAATGCTAAGAGGCTATTATCTGGAGCGCAAGTTGATTTTCGAATACGAAGAAAAACGATTGATTACAACTAAGTATGCCAAGAAATTACGACAAAATGTAAATAACTTAGAGAACTATTCCTTGAAGGAAGCTGCCAATACCCTGCCGTATGATATGGTGGAATTGGTAAGAAGAAATTAGTTAATACTCTTCGAAAATCTCTTCAAACCACGTCAGCGTCGCCTTACCGTATGTATGTGACTGACTTCGTCAGTCTTATCTACAACCTCAAAACAGTGTTTTGAGCAGCTTGCGGCTAGCTTTCTAGTTTGCTCTTTGATTTTCATTGAGTATAAGATTATAAATGAAGGAGTATGACATGAAAAAGTGGTGGAAAGAGCTGATAGACAAGCCTTTATTAAAAGCTTTTTTGCATTATTATCAAGCATCAGATAGTGAGTTGACCAGTGTCGCAGTAGCCTACTATTGGTTGATTTCGATTTTCCCCCTGCTTTTGGTGGTGGTCAATATCCTCCCCTATTTTCAGATTCCTGTGGGAGAATTTTTGGGCTTTATGAAAGACGTCCTGCCCCCAAGCCTCTATGAAGGTGTGGAAAAAATAGCCAGAGAAGTCTTGACGCAACCTTCAACAGGTTTATTGAGTTTTTCTGTTTTATCGGCGTTATGGAGTTTTTCAAAATCTATGAATTTCTTGCAAAAAGCTTTTAACAAGGCTTATGGCGTCGAAAAGAGTCGTGGACTTATTTCCCATCAGATGCTAAGTCTCCTAGTCAGTTTTGGCTTGCAGCTCCTCTTTGCGTTTGCCTTGTTTTTGATCTTATTTGGTCAGATGATTTTGGCTTTACTTGCTCATTATTGGACAAAAGATGGCATTATCTATCAGGCTTTACAAGGGTTGGCAGGTCCTCTGATTTACGCCCTCCTCTTTGCTATCTTGGTCATGCTTTATTATTTTCTTCCCAATCTATCTAACAGGAAAATTAGCTATACCCTACCAGGCAGTGCCTTTGTTCTCTTAGTGATTTTAGGTTTACTAACTCTGTTCTCTAGTTATCTCAATTACTATGTCCATCATTTGGTGGATGTCCGAATTTTAGGTTCCGTTCTTCTTGTTGTTATGATGTTTTGGTTTATCTTGATTGCTAAAATTGTTATCCTAGGCGCGGTGATCAATGCCAGTATGCAGAGTTTGAAAGATCCGGTCTTTAAAAAAGACTAACTATTTATCCATTATAAAAGCGCATAGTATCAAGACTTTATAGAACCTTGATACTATGCGCTTTTGCGCTTTGACAGTTTTTTGTATAGTTTTTGTCCAAGATTTCTAAATCATCTGATTAAATTCCTATTTTCCCCTATCATTGTCCCTGTTTTTTCGAAAATGGAAGGAGTATAATAAATCTATCAATAAAATGATAGGAGGAACTTTATGGGTCATATTTTCTTTTTTCTAAGTGTCTTTTTGGCAGGGATTCTATCCTTCTTTTCTCCTTGTATCTTACCTTTGTTACCGGTCTATACAGGGGTGTTACTAGATGATAAGGATGGTGCTCAGGCTTCTAGCGGCAAATTTTCAATCTCAGTTACTAGTTTATTACGAACTCTGGCCTTTATAGCAGGAATTTCCTTTATATTTATTTTGTTGGGCTATGGAGCTGGTTTTTTAGGCGATTTGCTTTATGCTTCTTGGTTCCAATATCTTACTGGGGCAATTATTATCCTTCTTGGTTTGCACCAAATGGAGATTCTACACTTTAAGGGGCTTTATAAGGAAAAGAGGCTACAACTGCAAGGACAGGGGCAAAATGGTAAGGGCTATAGTCAGGCATTTTTATTGGGCTTGACCTTTAGTTTTGCTTGGACGCCTTGCGTGGGGCCGGTTCTGGGGTCTGTTTTGGCCTTGGCGGCTTCAGGTGGTTCAGGAGCTTGGCAGGGAGCTGGTCTCATGTTGGTGTATACGCTGGGCTTGGCGCTACCATTCTTGCTTCTAGCTCTGACCTCTAGTTATGTTTTGAAACATTTCCGAAAACTTCATCCCTATCTCGGAATCCTCAAAAAAGTGGGTGGTTTTCTCATTATTGTGATGGGACTCTTGGTTCTGTTTGGAAATGCTTCAATTTTAAGTCAATTATTTGAATAAAATGGAAAGGAATATCAATATGAAAAAATGGCAAACATGTGTTCTTGGAGCAGGTTCGCTCCTTTGTTTGACGGCTTGTTCAGGCAAGTCCGTGACTAGTGAACACCAAACGAAAGATGAAATGAAGACGGAGCAGACAGCTAGTAAAACAAGCGCAACTAAAGGGAAAGAGGTGGCTGATTTTGAATTGATGGGAGTAGATGGCAAGACCTACCGTTTATCTGATTACAAGGGCAAGAAAGTCTATCTCAAATTCTGGGCTTCTTGGTGTTCCATCTGTCTGGCTAGTCTTCCAGATACGGATGAGATTGCTAAAGAAGCTGGTGATGACTATGTGGTCTTGACAGTAGTGTCACCAGGACATAAGGGAGAGCAATCTGAAGCGGACTTTAAGAATTGGTATAAGGGATTGGATTATAAAAATCTCCCAGTCCTAGTTGACCCATCAGGCAAACTTTTGGAAACTTATGGTGTCCGTTCTTACCCAACCCAAGCCTTTATAGACAAAGAAGGCAAGCTGGTCAAAACACATCCAGGATTCATGGAAAAAGATGCAATTTTGCAAACTTTGAAGGAATTAGCCTAGGAGGTGTCTTATGAATGATAAGTTAAAAATCTTCTTGTTGCTAGGAGTATTTTTTCTAGCCATAACCGGTTTCTATGTTCTATTGATACGAAATGCAGGGCAGACAGATGCCTCGCAAATTGAAAAGGCGGCAGTTAGCCAAGGAGGAAAAGCAGTGAAAAAAACAGAAATTAGTAAAGACGCAGACTTGCACGAAATTTATCTAGCTGGAGGTTGTTTCTGGGGAGTGGAGGAATATTTCTCACGCGTTCCCGGGGTGACGGATGCCGTTTCAGGCTATGCAAATGGTAGAGGAGAAACAACCAAGTACGAATTGATTAACCAAACAGGTCATGCAGAAACCGTCCATGTCACCTATGATGCCAAGCAAATTTCTCTCAAGGAAATCCTGCTTCACTATTTCCGCATTATCAATCCAACCAGCAAAAATAAACAAGGAAATGATGTGGGGACCCAGTACCGTACTGGTGTTTATTACACAGATGACAAGGATTTGGAAGTGATTAACCAAGTCTTTGATGAGGTGGCTAAGAAATACGATCAACCTCTAGCAGTTGAAAAGGAAAACTTGAAGAATTTTGTGGTGGCTGAGGATTACCATCAAGACTATCTCAAGAAAAATCCAAATGGCTACTGCCATATCAATGTTAATCAGGCGGCCTATCCTGTCATTGATGCCAGCAAATATCCAAAACCAAGTGATGAGGAATTGAAAAAGACCCTGTCACCTGAGGAGTATGCAGTTACCCAGGAAAATCAAACAGAACGAGCTTTCTCAAACCGTTACTGGGATAAATTTGAATCCGGTATCTATGTGGATATAGCAACTGGGGAACCTCTCTTTTCATCAAAAGACAAATTTGAGTCTGGTTGTGGCTGGCCTAGTTTTACCCAACCCATCAGTCCAGATGTTGTCACCTACAAGGAAGATAAGTCCTACAATATGACGCGTATGGAAGTGCGGAGCCGAGTAGGAGATTCTCACCTTGGGCATGTCTTTACGGATGGTCCACAGGACAAGGGCGGCTTACGTTACTGTATCAATAGCCTCTCTATCCGCTTTATTCCCAAAGACCAAATGGAAGAAAAAGGCTACGCTTATTTACTAGATTATGTTGATTAATACTCTTCGAAAATCTCTTCAAACCACGTCAGCGTCGCCTTACCGTATGTAGGGTTACTGACTTCGTCAGTTTTATCTACAACCTCAAAGCTATACTTTGAGCTGACTTCGTCAGTTTTATCTACAACCTCAAAGCGGTACTTTGAGAAACCTGTGGCTATCTTCCTAGTTTACTTTTTGATTTTTATTGAGTATAAGAGGTCTTTCCTAAGCAGTTAGAGGAGAATTTTGCTATACTGATACTAGTAAGTGGTAAAGGAGCAGATCATGACCTACACAATCTTAATCGTAGAAGATGAATATCTGGTAAGACAAGGTTTGACTAAACTGGTCAATGTAGCAGCCTACGATATGGAAATCATCGGTCAGGCTGAAAATGGAAGGCAGGCTTGGGAATTGATCCAAAAGCAGGTGCCAGATATCATTTTAACCGATATCAACATGCCTCATCTAAATGGCATCCAGTTGGCCAGTCTGGTACGAGAAACCTATCCTCAGGTTCATTTGGTCTTTTTAACAGGTTACGATGATTTTGATTATGCCTTGTCTGCTGTCAAACTAGGTGTGGACGACTACCTGCTCAAACCCTTTTCTCGTCAGGATATTGAGGAAATGTTGGGGAAAATCAAACAAAAACTAGACAAGGAAGAGAAAGAAGAGCAGTTACAAGATTTATTGACTAATAGGTTTGAAGGAAACATGGCCCAGAAAATCCAGTCTCATCTGGCTGATAGCCAATTTAGTTTAAAGTCTTTAGCCAGTGACTTAGGTTTTAGTCCGACCTATCTGAGTTTCTTGATTAAGAAAGAGTTGGGCTTGCCTTTTCAGGATTATCTGGTGAGAGAACGTGTTAAACAAGCCAAGCTCTTGCTTTTAACTACAGATCTGAAGATTTATGAGATCGCAGAGAAGGTTGGTTTTGAAGATATGAACTATTTTACCCAACGTTTTAAGCAGATTGCAGGTGTGACACCTCGTCAGTTTAAGAAGGGAGAAGACCGATGAAGCGTTCTTCTCTTTTAGTTAGAATGGTTATTTCCATCTTTCTGGTCTTTCTCATTCTCCTAGCTCTGGTTGGAACTTTCTACTATCAATCAAGTTCTTCAGCCATTGAGGCCACCATTGAGGGCAACAGCCAAACGACCATCAGCCAGACTAGCCACTTTATTCAGTCTTATATCAAAAAACTAGAAACCACTTCGACCGGTTTGACCCAGCAGACGGATGTTCTGGCCTATGCTGAGAATCCCAGTCAAGACAAGGTCGAGGGAATCCGAGATTTGTTTTTGACCATCTTGAAGTCAGATAAGGACTTGAAAACTGTTGTGCTGGTGACCAAATCTGGTCAGGTCATTTCTACAGATGACAGTGTGCAGATGAAAACTTCCTCTGATATGATGGCTGAGGATTGGTACCAAAAGGCCATTCATCAGGGAGCTATGCCTGTTTTGACTCCAGCTCGTAAATCAGATAGTCAGTGGGTCATTTCTGTCACTCAAGAACTTGTTGATGCAAAGGGAGCCAATCTTGGTGTGCTTCGTTTGGATATTTCTTATGAAACTCTGGAAGCCTATCTCAATCAACTCCAGTTGGGGCAGCAGGGCTTTGCCTTCATTATCAATGAAAACCATGAATTTGTCTACCATCCTCAACACACAGTTTATAGTTCGTCTAGCAAAATGGAGGCTATGAAACCCTACATCGATACAGGTCAGGGTTATACTCCTGGTCACAAATCCTACGTCAGTCAAGAGAAGATTGCAGGAACTGATTGGACGGTGCTTGGCGTGTCATCATTGGAAAAGTTAGACCAGGTTCGGAGTCAGCTCTTGTGGACCTTGCTTGGGGCCAGTGTCACATCTCTTCTTGTCTGTCTCTGCTTAGTGTGGTTCAGTCTTAAACGCTGGATTGCTCCTTTGAAGGATTTGAGAGAAACCATGTTGGAAATTGCTTCTGGTGCTCAAAATCTTCGTGCCAAGGAAGTTGGTGCCTATGAACTGAGAGAAGTAACTCGCCAATTTAATGCTATGTTGGATCAGATTGATCAGTTGATGGTAGCTATTCGTAGCCAGGAAGAAACGACCCGTCAGTACCAACTTCAAGCCCTTTCGAGCCAGATTAATCCACATTTCCTCTATAACACTTTGGACACCATCATCTGGATGGCTGAATTTCATGATAGTCAGCGAGTGGTGCAGGTGACCAAGTCCTTGGCAACCTATTTCCGCTTGGCGCTCAATCAAGGCAAGGACTTGATTTGTCTCTCTGACGAAATCAATCATGTCCGCCAGTATCTCTTTATCCAGAAACAACGCTATGGAGATAAGCTGGAATACGAAATTAATGAAAATGTTGCCTTTGATAATTTAGTCTTACCCAAGCTGGTCCTACAACCCCTTGTAGAAAATGCTCTTTACCATGGCATTAAGGAAAAGGAAGGTCAGGGCCATATTAAACTTTCTGTCCAGAAACAGGATTCGGGATTGGTCATCCGTATTGAGGATGATGGCGTTGGCTTCCAAGATGCTGGTGATAGTAGTCAAAGTCAACTCAAACGTGGGGGAGTTGGTCTTCAAAATGTCGATCAACGGCTCAAACTTCATTTTGGAGCCAATTACCAGATGAAGATTGATTCTAGACCCCAAAAAGGGACGAAAGTTGAAATATATATAAATAGAATAGAAACTAGCTAACTCCCAGTCAATTCTGGGAGTTTTATGCGTAATTGGGCAAGCTTTCTAGGTTGTCTATCTTGCTAAAAACAAGAAAAAACGGTATGATAGAAGAGTAACAACAGAGGTAACAGAGATGAATGAGACACAGATTCAAAGAGAAACACGTCAGGTAGTGGAAGATGTTTTAGAAAAGACCAATTTGAAGCAGGGGGCCCTTTTTGTTTTAGGTCTATCTTCTAGTGAGGTGCTAGGTGGTCATATTGGGAAAGAATCCAGTCAAGAGATTGGTGAGCTGATAGTGGAGACTATCTTGGGTATTCTAGGTAGTAGAGGTATCCATTTAGCAGTTCAAGGTTGTGAGCATGTCAATCGGGCTCTCGTTGTTGAACGTCAGGTGGCAGAGCAGTTTTGTCTGGAAATTGTCAGTGTCCATCCTACTCTTCATGCAGGAGGTTCGGGGCAGTTGGCAGCCTTTAAGTTTATGCAGGATCCAGTTGAGGTTGAATTTATCAAGGCTCATGCTGGATTGGATATCGGAGACACTGCAATTGGCATGCATGTCAAGCATGTTCAGGTTCCGATTCGCCCTATTTTGAGAGAGATTGGTCATGCCCATGTAACGGCACTGGCTAGTCGTCCAAAATTAATCGGAGGTGCGCGTGCGCACTATCCGCAAGATGCTATTAGAAAGTCTTGAGAATGAATAAAGGAGATAAAAGTGTTTAAAAAAGACCGTTTTTCAATTCGTAAGATTAAGGGAGTTGTAGGCTCTGTATTTCTTGGAAGCCTTTTGATGGCTCCTTCTGTAGTGGACGCAGCTACCTATCACTATGTAAATAAAGAGATTATTTCACAAGAAGCTAAAGATTTAATTCAGACAGGAAAGCCTGACAGGAATGAAGTTGTATATGGTTTGGTGTATCAAAAAGATCAGTTGCCTCAAACAGGAACAGAAGCATCTGTTTTGACAGCTTTTGGTTTGCTGACTGTTGGGAGCTTGCTTTTAATCTACAAGAGAAAGAAAATTGCTAGCGTCTTTCTAGTTGGAGCTATGGGATTGGTAGTTCTTCCTAGTGCAGGGGCTGTAGACCCAGTTGCGACCCTAGCGCTGGCTAGTCGAGAGGGTGTTGTTGAAATGGAGGGCTATCGCTATGTTGGTTATCTATCAGGTGACATCCTCAAAACGCTTGGCTTGGACACTGTTTTAGAAGAAACCTCAGCAAAACCTGGAGAGGTGACTGTAGTCGAAGTTGAGACTCCTCAATCAATAACAAATCAGGAGCAAGCTAGGACAGAAAACCAAGTAGTAGAGACAGAGGAAGCTCCAAAAGAAGAAGCACCTAAAACAGAAGAAAGTCCAAAGGAAGAACCAAAATCGGAGGTAAAACCTACTGACGACACCCTTCCTAAAGTAGAAGAGGGGAAAGAAGATTCAGCAGAACCAGCTCCAGTTGAAGAAGTAGGTGGAGAAGTTGAGTCAAAATCAGAGGAAAAAGTAGCAGTTAAGCCAGAAAGTCAACTATCAGACAAACCAGCTGAGGAATCAAAAGTTGAACAAGCAGGTGAACCAGTCGCGCCAAGAAAAGATGAACAGGCACCAGTCGCGCCAGAAAATCAACCAGAAGCTCCTGAAGAAGAGAAGGCTGTAGAGGAAACACCGAAACAAGAAGAGTCAACTCCAGATACCAAGGTTGAAGAACCAGTAGAATCAAAAGAGGAGACTGTTAATCAACCTGTTGAACAACCAAAAGTGGAAACGCCTGCTGTAGAAAAACAAACGGAACCAACAGAGGAACCAAAAGTTGAAGTAACAAGTATTCCCCAAACTACTCGCTATGAGGAAGACCTTACTAAGGAACACGGAACGCGTGAAGTTGTTAAGGAAGGTAAGAATGGCAGTAGAACAGTTACTACTCCATATATCTTGAATGCGACAGATGGTACGACTACAGAAGGCACTTCGACAACTGATGAAGCTGAGATGGAGAAAGAGGTTGTTCGTGTTGGCACGAAACCCAAAGAAAAATTAGCTCCAGTCTTAAGTTTGACAAGTGTTACAGATAATGCAATGTTGCGTAGTGCGAGACTTACTTATCATTTGGAAAATACAGATAGTGTTGATGTGAAAAAAATTCATGCTGAAATTAAAAATGGCGATAAGGTTGTCAAAACTATTGACTTATCTAAAGAGAGATTATCAGATGCTGTTGACGGTCTTGAACTTTATAAAGATTATAAGATTGTGACGAGTATGACCTATGATAGAGGTAATGGTGAAGAAACCTCTACGTTGGAAGAAACTCCACTACGATTAGACCTCAAGAAGGTTGAATTGAAAAACATCGGCTCTACTAATCTCGTCAAAGTAAATGAGGATGGTACTGAGGTGGCAAGTGACTTCTTAACAAGTAAACCTGTGGATGTGCAGAATTACTACCTCAAAGTAACTTCACGTGATAATAAAGTGTTTCGCCTCACAGTTGAAAAAATTGAAGAGGTGACTGAGGAAGGTCAACCACTTTACAAAGTCACTGCTAAGGCTCCTAATTTGATTCAGCACACGGATGCGACTAAAATGCAAGACGAATACGTGTATTATATTGAAAAAACACGTGCAACAGATGGTGATATTTACTACAACTTTAACGACTTAGTAAACGCCATGAACAAAAACAAAACTGGTACATTCAAACTTGGTGCTGATTTGAACGCTACAGGTGTACCGACACCTGCTAAGTCGTATGTTACAGGTGATTTCCGAGGTACTTTGACAAGTGTTGATGGTGAACATTACACAATTCATAATACAAGTCGCCCATTGTTTAATAATATTATAGGTGGGACTATCAAAGATATTAACCTTGGCAATGTTAATATTCACATGCCATGGGCAAATAACGTTGCATCGTTAGCTAATATTATTAAAGGTGGAACCACTATTGAAAATGTCAAAGTTACAGGTAATGTTCTTGGTAAAGACTGGGTATCTGGATTTATAGATAAAATAGATAGTGGCGGTACATTGAGAAATGTAGCTTTTATTGGGAATGTGACCTCTGTTGGTACAGGTGGTTCGTTCTTGACTGGTATTGTTGGTGAAAACTGGAAGGGACTGGTAGAACAGGCTTATGTAGATGCCAATATTCGAGGGAAGAAAGCTAAGGCTGCAGGTATAGCTTACTGGTCGCAAAATGGAGGCGATAACTATGCTGTAGGTAGATATGGAGCAATTAAGAAATCTGTCGTTAAAGGTTCAATAGATGTAGAAAAACCAATTGAAGTTGGTGGCGCTGTTGGAAGTTTAAATTATCTTGGTTATATAGAAGACACTGTTGCTATGATGAAAGTTAAGAACGGTGAAATTTTCTACGGTTCGCATGATATCGATACCGATCCATATTACACAGGAGAACGAGTAAATAGAAATTTCATTGTTGACGGTGTAAGTGAAGGTAAATCTTCGTATAAATACTCTAAACAACAAAATCGCATTAAATCAGTATCTCAAGAGGAAGCTGATAAGAAAATTAAAGAATTGGCTATCACAGCAGATAAATATGCAATTACAGAGCCAATTGTAAATAAACTCAACGCTCTCACAACACGTGATAATGAGTATAGAACAACACAAGATTACAAAGCAGACCGTGAACTTGCTTATCGTAATATCGAAAAACTTCAACCATTCTACAATAAAGAGTGGATTGTAGACCAAGGTAATAAAGTTCCATCAAATTCTAAATTATTAACTACAGAAGTATTATCTGTTACAGGTATGAAAGATGGTCAATTTGTGACTGACTTATCAGAAATTGATAAAATTATGATTCACTATGCGGATGGCACCAAAGAAGAAATGAACGTGACAGCGGTTGCTGATTCTAAGGTGAAACAAGTTCGTGAGTATGACGTGACTGATTTGGGTGTTGTTTACACTCCGAATATGGTTGATAAAAACCGCGACCAATTGATTGCAGATGTGAAAGCGAAATTGTCGTCAGTTGAATTGATTTCCCCTGAAGTTCGTGCTCTTATGGATAAACGTGGTAAAGCTGAAGAAAATACGGAAGGTCGTCAAAATGGATACATTAGAGATCTATTCCTTGAAGAAAGCTTTGCTGAAGTGAAAGCTGGTTTGGGTAAATTGGTTAAAGCTTTGGTTGAAAACGAAGATCATCAATTAAATAGCGATGAAGCAGCAATGCGCGCGTTAATTAAGAAAGTTGAAGACAATAAAGCTAAAATCATGATGGGACTGGCCTACTTAAATCAATATTATAGTTTTAAATACGCTGAGTTATCAATTAAAGATATTATGATGTTTAAACCTGATTTTTATGGTAAGAATGTTAATGTCTTAGATTTCTTAATCAAAATTGGTTCAAGTGAAAGAAATGTTAAAGGTGATAGAACTTTAGAAGCTTATCGTGAAACTATCGGTGGAACAATTGGAATAAATGAATTAAATGGATTCTTACATTACAATATGAAGCTATTTACTAACCATACAGATATAAATGACTGGTTTAAGAAAGCTATTGAAAAGAATGCTTATGTAGTTGAACAACCATCAACGAACCCTGCATTTGCCAACAAAAAATATCGTCTATACGAAGGAATTAATAATGGGCAACATGGGCGGATGATTTTACCTCTTCTTAACTTGAAAAATGCACATCTATTTATGATTTCAACATACAACACTATCTCGTTTAGTTCGTTTGAAAAATATGGCAAAGACACAGATGAAAAACGTGAAAAGTTTAAGAGTGAGATCAATAAACGTGCTAAAGAGCAGGTTAATTACTTAGATTTTTGGTCACGTCTTGCTACTGATAATGTCCGTGATAAACTTCTTAAGAGTCAAAATGTAGTTCCAACTCCTGTATGGGATAATCATAATAGCCCGAACGGATGGGCTAGTAGACATGGTCATATAGATGGGAAACCAGATTATGCTCCAATTCGTGAGTTCTTTGGGCGAATCAATAAGTATCATGGTTACAAATATGGATATGGCGCATATGCATATATTTTTGCAGCACCTCAACCGATGGATGCAGTTTATTTCGTTATGACAGATTTAATTAGTGACTTTGGAACATCTGCATTTACACATGAAACTACTCACGTTAATGATCGTATGGCTTACTATGGTGGTCATTGGCATCGTGAAGGTACGGATCTTGAAGCATTTGCTCAGGGGATGTTACAAACGCCATCGGTATCAAATCCAAACGGAGAATATGGCGCATTAGGTCTAAATATGGCGTATGAACGTCAAAATGATGGAAATCAATGGTATAATCCAAATCCTAACAAACTTAAATCTCGCGCTGAAATTGATCACTACATGAAGAACTACAATGAAGCTCTTATGATGTTAGATTATCTGGAAGCAGAATCTGTTTTACCTAAATTAAAAGGTAATAATGATAGATGGTTCAAGAAAATGGATAAACAAATGCGTAAGGACGGACAACCTCACCAGTTTGACAAAATTCGCGATTTAAATAATGAAGAGAAGAAAATTCAATTAGCTTCTATTGAGGATTTAGTTGATAATAACTTTATGACTAAACACGGTGCTCCTGGAAATGGTACATATAACCCATCAGATTTTAGTTCAGCATATGTTAATATGAATATGATGACTGGTGTATACGGAGGTAACTCAAGTGATGGGGCTCCTGGCGCTGCTTCATTTAAACATAATACTTTCCGTATGTGGGGATACTTCGGATACGAAAATGGATTCATCGGATATGCCTCTAATAAATATAAAGCCGAAGCCAATAAAGCAGGTCAAACTCTAAGTGATAAATATATCATCAATAAAGTTTCTGGTGGTACATTTAATACACTTGAAGCGTGGAAGAAAGAATGGTTTAAACAAATCAAAACTAAAGCTCAAAAAGGATTCACAGCAATTGAAATTGATGGTAAAACTATTGATTCATATGAAAAATTAAAAGACTTATTTGATAAAACTGTTGAAGAAGATCTTAAAGGAACTGGAACGGATAAGACTGTGAAACTTAAAGAAAAAGTATACAAACAACTCCTTAAAAACACAGACGGCTTCTCTGGTGATCTATTTACTGCACCACAAGCATAGAATGAATAAAATCGTAAAAAGGTAGATCAGCTTTGTCTGTATCTGCCTTTTTATGCTATACTTAAGGTATGCATAGAAAAACAGTGATTGATTTTAGGACTTTAGGGGAGAGATATACCTTTACCCAGCCTATTAAAGAGTTGAAAACGAGAAATGTAGAAGAAGTGGCAGATTTGCTGGCACAAGTGGAAAGCTACCAAGAGCAAGGTTATTATGTGGTGGGGTATGTCAGCTACGAGGCTGCACCTGCTTTTGAGGAGAAATTAACAGTTCACAAGGTTCCTCTACTGGGCGAGTACTTGCTTTACTTTACTGTTCACGATAGGGTAGAGACCTCCCCTATTCCTCTGACTTATGAGGATATTGATTTGCCCTCAAATTGGCAGGAAGTGACGTCTGCAGCAGACTATGAAAAGGCCATTGCCCAGATACACCATCACTTGAGGCAGGGAGACACCTATCAGGTCAACTACACCGTCCAACTCAAGCAAAAGTTAAGTGCCAATCCTTTTGCCATCTACAATCGTATGGTGGTAGAGCAGGAGGCGGGCTACAATGCCTACGTGGAACATGACGAGATGGCAGTGATTTCCATGAGCCCAGAGCTCTTTTTTGAGCAAAATGATCGCGAGTTGACAACACGACCAATGAAGGGGACGACTCAGCGTGGGGTAACTGACCAAGAAGATCTTGAACAGGCCAGTTGGTTGGAACAGGATCCCAAAAATCGCTCTGAAAATATGATGATTGTGGACCTCTTGCGCAATGATATGAACCGTATTTCTGAAGTTGGGAGCGAGCACGTGGAGCGTCTGTGTCAGGTAGAGCAGTATTCAACTGTTTGGCAGATGACTTCGACCATCAAGAGTCAGTTGCGAGAGGATGTGGACCTTGTTGAAATCTTCCGCTCACTCTTTCCTTGTGGTTCCATAACGGGTGCACCGAAAATTGCGACAATGGAGATTATCAAGGACTTGGAGCCTCAACCGCGTGGAGTCTACTGTGGAACGATTGGTCTCTTGCTTCCAAATGGACGACGGATTTTTAATGTGGCCATTCGTACCATTCAACTTCACAAAGGTCAAGCCATTTATGGAGTTGGCGGAGGGATTACTTGGGATAGCACATGGGAATCTGAATACCGAGAGGTTCATCAAAAGGCAGCAGTTCTTTATCGTAAACAAGCCCGCTTCCAACTGATTACGACAGGGGAAATCAGCCAGAAGAACCTGCTGTTTGAAGATCAACATCTGGAAAGACTGAGAAAAGCCAGTCGTTATTTTGCCTTTCCTTTTGATGCAGAAGACTTGGGACACAAGATTGAGGAAGAGTGTCAGGATTGTGAAGCTAATCGAGATTACCGCTTGCGAATCAGCCTTAGCAAATCTGGAGAGATAGAAGTCAATCGTCAAGTATTAACCCCTCTCAGTACAAGCTTTTGTCAGGCCCAAGTCTGTCTTCAGGAAGCTGCTTTGAATCAATCCTTTACCTACTTTAAAACCACTCACCGATCGCATTTGAGCCTAGGAGAACAAGAGAAGATTTACCACAATAAGTCAGGAGAACTGCTTGAAACCTCTATAGGAAATTTGGTTCTGAAAATCGCTGGAAAACTCTACACACCGCCTATCCGACTTGGAATCTTGCCAGGAATTTACCGTCAGCATTTGCTAGAAACAGGACAGGTAGAAGAGAAAGTCTTGACCTTGGCAGATTTAACCCAAGCAGAAGCTATTTACGGCTGTAATGCAGTGAGAGGCTTGTATGAACTAAGCCTTGAGGAGAACTAGATGAAATTGATATTTTTGCATGGGTTAGGGCAGTCAGCAGAGTCTTGGAAAGAAGTTCGGAATCTACTGACAGATTATCCTTCTGAGGCTATCGAGTTATTTCCTTCTGGAGTTAGTAACTATCAACAAGCTAAAGAGCGAGTTTATCAGCACCTAGCTCAAGAGACAGAACCTTTTGTTTTGATTGGATTGTCCTTAGGTGCTGCCCTGACACTAGAACTTTCCAGTTACGATTTACCAAATCTTCGAGCTTTGATTCTGTCAGGATGCCCGCTTAAATTAGCAGGGAATATCCTATTTTATCTTCAGTTGCTGATTTTTAAACTACTTCCCAAAAGAGTATTTGAAAAACAGGGAGCAGACAAGACTCTTATGGTCGGAGTTTCTGAGGAATTGAAGACACTTGATTTAACGGATATAGCAGGGACTTGCTCCTATCCAACCTTACTAATTTGTGGCAGCAAAGATAAACCGAATCTTAGTTCTATGAAAGCTCTCCATAGACTGTTAACAGATTCGCAGTTTCAGATCATTCCTGATGGCCCTCATGTCTTGAATAAGGCAAAACCAAAGGAGTTTGTAGAAAAGACCAGAAGTTTCCTTGAATTGCTGAAATAAGTTTGATAAAATAATATTGAAATCGATATCATAATTATGGGAGAAAGAAATGAATAAACGTCTATTTTTAAAAATGAGTCTGGTGACGTTGCCAATTTTAGCCTTGTTTTCACAACCAGTTTTGGCGGAAGAAAACATCCATTTTTCGAGCTGTAAGGAAGCTTGGGCGAATGGCTATTCGGATATTCACGAGGGGGAACCTGGTTATTCTGCCAAGTTAGACCGTGATCATGATGGTGTGGCTTGCGAATTGAAAAATGCTCCTAAGGGTGCTTTTAAAGCAAAACAGTCAACGGCTATTCAAATCAACACAAGTTCAGCAACAACAAGTGGTTGGGTTAAGCAGGACGGCGCTTGGTACTACTTTGATGGAAATGGAAATCTAGTGAAAAATGCATGGCAGGGAAGCTATTACCTGAAAGCTGATGGTAAAATGGCACAGAGTGAATGGATTTATGACTCTTCTTATCAAGCTTGGTATTATTTGAAATCAGATGGTTCTTATGCAAAAAATGCATGGCAAGGAGCTTATTACCTTAAATCAAACGGTAAAATGGCACAAGGTGAGTGGGTTTATGATTCTTCTTACCAAGCATGGTATTACTTGAAATCAGATGGTTCATATGCTCGCAATGCATGGCAAGGAAACTACTATTTGAAATCAGATGGTAAAATGGCTAAAGGTGAATGGGTTTATGATGCCACCTATCAAGCTTGGTATTATTTGACATCAGATGGTTCTTATGCTTACAGTACATGGCAAGGAAATTACTATCTAAAATCGGATGGTAAAATGGCTGTCAATGAATGGGTTGATGGTGGACGTTATTATGTTGGCGCTGACGGAGTTTGGAAGGAAGGTCAAGCAAGTACAGTTTCTTCTAGTAATGATAGCAATAGTGAATATTCTGCTGCTTTAGGAAAGGCAAAAAGTTATAATTCGTTATTCCACATGTCAAAAAAACGTATGTATAGACAATTAACTTCTGATTTTGATAAATTTTCAAATGATGCAGCTCAATATGCCATTGATCATTTAGATGATTAACAGATACTGGTAGGCGAAAAAATTCCTTATAATTCATTTACGCAAACCTTTGCATAAGTGAATGGATTTTGATATACTAGTACTGTAAGCATTTTCAATTACTACACAATGAAAAAGGAGAATATGATGAGTCAAAAGATTATTGGGATTGACCTTGGTGGAACTTCTATCAAATTTGCAATCTTAACAACAGCAGGAGAAATCCAAGGAAAATGGTCAATCAAGACCAACATTTTGGATGAGGGAAGTCATATCGTTGATGATATGATTGAGTCTATTCAACATCGTTTGGACTTGCTTGGATTGGCAGCAGCGGACTTCCAAGGCATTGGAATGGGATCACCAGGTGTGGTTGACCGTGACAAAGGGACTGTTATCGGTGCCTACAACTTGAACTGGAAAACCCTTCAACCAATCAAACAAAAGATTGAAAAAGCTTTGGGCATTCCATTTTTCATCGATAATGATGCCAACGTAGCAGCTCTTGGTGAGCGCTGGATGGGTGCTGGAGATAACCAACCAGACGTTGTCTTTATGACACTCGGTACTGGTGTTGGTGGCGGTATCGTCGCAGAAGGCAAATTGCTTCACGGTGTTGCTGGTGCAGCAGGTGAGCTTGGTCACATCACTGTTGACTTTGACCAGCCAATCTCATGTACTTGTGGTAAAAAAGGCTGCCTTGAGACAGTCGCTTCTGCAACAGGGATTGTCAACTTGACTCGTCGCTATGCCGATGAATACGAAGGCGATGCAGCCTTGAAACGCTTGATTGATAACGGAGAAGAAGTAACTGCTAAGACTGTCTTTGATCTCGCAAAAGAAGGAGACGACCTTGCTTTGATTGTTTACCGTAACTTCTCACGTTACTTGGGAATCGCTTGTGCTAACATTGGTTCAATCCTAAACCCATCAACAATCGTCATCGGTGGTGGTGTGTCAGCTGCGGGAGAATTCCTTCTACAAGGTGTTCAAAAAGTTTACGATGAAAATAGTTTCCCACAAGTACGCACATCTACTAAATTAGCTCTTGCAACTCTAGGAAATGACGCTGGAGTTATCGGAGCAGCATCACTTGTATTGCAATAAGATAATGAGAGAGGAAAATGCTAACCTAGAGTTAGTAATGTTCCTCTTTTATTTTTTATGCTATACTAGTTAGGACAATGAATGAGGTGAAACGAAATGACAAAAGCAGATACGATTTTTAAAGAGAATATTGAACGCATTCTAAAGGAAGGTGTTTTCTCAGAGCAGGCTCGTCCTAAGTACAAGGATGGGACTGTTGCTAATTCCAAGTATGTAACTGGTGCCTTTTCCGAGTACGACTTATCTAAAGGAGAATTTCCTATCACAACCTTGCGTCCCATTGCAATCAAATCCGCCATCAAAGAAGTTCTCTGGATTTACCAAGACCAGTCAAATAGCTTAGAAGTGCTTAATGACAAGTACAATGTTCACTACTGGAATGACTGGGAAGTTGGAGACACGGGAACCATTGGTGAGCGCTATGGTGCCGTTGTTAAGAAACACGACATTATCAATAAGCTTCTCAAACAGTTGGAAACCAATCCTTGGAACCGCCGCAATATTATTTCGCTCTGGGATTACCAAGCTTTCGAAGAAACAGATGGGCTGCTCCCGTGCGCCTTTCAGACCATGTTTGATGTTCGGCGTGTTGATGGGGAAATCTATCTGGATGCGACCTTGACCCAGCGCTCCAATGATATGCTGGTGGCCCACCACATCAACGCTATGCAGTATGTGGCTTTGCAGATGATGATTGCCAAACATTTTGGCTGGAAGGTTGGGAAGTTCTTCTACTTCATCAACAACCTCCATATCTATGATAATCAATTTGAACAAGCTCAGGAATTGCTCCGTCGGGAGCCGTCAAACTGCCAACCACGCTTGGTTTTAAATGTTCCTGATGGGACTAATTTCTTTGATATCAAAGCAGAAGATTTTGAGTTGGTGGATTATGACCCTGTTAAGCTACAGTTGAAGTTTGACCTAGCTATTTAAAAGAATAGAAAAAAGAAGTTGAGAATAATCCCAACTTCTTTTGTTTCTGGCTCTATAATATTTGTAGTGGGTAAATCCCCTATGGATATTATGGAGCTTATTTTTGTGTAGAAAAAAAGTCCCATATGACCTATAATGA
>ERZ1023447.7-NODE-7-length-138049-cov-15.948795_pt1 | contig 138049 bp, 113 predicted proteins | sample MGYA00380523_ERZ1023447 | MGnify/ENA primary metagenome ERZ1023447 (study PRJEB33173, sample SAMEA4830373) | metagenome | study: EMG produced TPA metagenomics assembly of the PRJEB25223 data set... | reverse complement strand
GAGGTCAGGGGTTTTGTAAGTTACATCTAGTTGAGAGAGGTATGAATGATTTGGGATTATATATATCCCATCAACTATGCATCATAATTTAGGTAATTCATACTCAATAAAAATCAAAAAGCAAACTAGAAAGCTAGGCACAGACTGCTCAAAACACCGTTTTAAGGTTGTGGATAGAACTGACGAAGTCAGCTCAAAACACTGTTTTGAGGTTGTGGATAGAACTGACGAAGTCAGTAACCATACCCATGGCAAGCCGACGCTGACGTGGTTTGAAGAAATTTTTGAAGAGTATCATTCACCATTTCACAACTAAATCGAAGACTTTCTGCCGTAATGAAAACACCTGAAACAGCTTGGTTTCAGCTGTCCGGAAACTTTAAGACTTAGGTTCAAAGTTTAGGTATGGAACTTCGAAGGAGGTCGCTACCGTCCGTCATTACTTAGGAAAGTCTTAAAAAATCTATAAAGTAAAAAGAGCCCGACAGCTCTTTTTGTTTATACTCAATGAAAATCAAAAAGCAAACTAGGAAACTAGCCACGGGCTGCTCAAAACACTGTTTTGAGGTTGTAGATACGACTCACATATATACGGCAAGCCGACGCTGACGTGGTTTGAAGAAATTTTTGAAGAGTATTATTCTCCATCAAAGGCATCTTTAATATGGTCAAAGAAGCCTTTTTTCTTTGGATTTACTTTCAAGTCACCAGCAGCCGCGAATTCTTTCAAGGCTACTTTTTGGCGGTCGTTCAAGCCTGTCGGTGTTACGACATTAACAGTAACGTATTGGTCACCAACTGCACCGCCACGAAGGCTCGGTGCCCCCTTACTACGTAGGCGGAATTTCTTACCAGTCTGAGTTCCCTCTGGAATAACCAATTCAACATCACCGTGAACAGTTGGAATATCTACTGTATCACCAAGAGCCGCTTGGACAAAGTTGAGGTTGAGATTGTAGAAGATAGTCGTTCCTTCACGTTCAAACTTGTCGCTAGCTTCTACAGAAACTACTACATACAAGTCACCATAAGGTCCACCGTTAAAGCCTGCTTCACCTTGACCAGCGAGGCGAATTTGTTGACCTGTTTCCACACCAGCAGGGATTTTCACATGTACGCTATGAGCTTGTTTCTCATGACCTGTTCCATGACAGGTTGTACATGGATATTTGATTTCTTTTCCTCGACCGTGACAGACATCACAGGTTACTTGGCGACGCATCATACCAAGAGGAGTCTGCGTATCGACGTTAATGACACCAGCGCCATGACAGCGTCCACAAGTGACTGGACTTGTCCCTGGCTTAGCACCAGAGCCATTACATGTACGACAGCCAGCTTCACGATGATACTTAACTTCCTTCTCAGTTCCGAAGATAGCTTCTTCAAAGGTCAAATTGACACGATACTGGAGATCATCTCCTTGGCGAGGAGCGTTTGGATTGCGCGAAGAACCGCCTCCGCCGAAGAAACTTGAGAAAATATCCTCAAAACCACCGAAGCCACCTGCCCCATTGAAACCGCCGAAACCACCAGCTCCACCAAAACCACCATTGGCGCCTGCAGTACCATACTGGTCATAGGCAGCACGTTTTTGGTCGTCACTCAAAGTCTCATAGGCTTCTTGAACTTCCTTGTACTTGTCCTCAGCACCAGGCTCCTTGTTGATATCTGGGTGATATTTTTTGGAAAGCTTACGATAAGCCTTTTTGATTTCGTCTGCCGAAGCGTTTTTGGATACCCCCAGACGATCATAAAATTCAGTATTGTTCATAATTCAAGATACAAAGGGCGTCAAACGGACACAGCCATCTAGGAGTTTTGACGACGGACGCTTACGTCCTAGAAAAAACTATCTTTTTGGCACAGTCCGTAGCCCGTGTTCAGTTACGAACACCCTTATTCCTTTCTATTGATGTTCTGAATCGAACCACCATTTAGGTCGGATTCAATTCCTTTCTTTTATATTTAGTAAGAAATTCTGAAACCCGTGTTCAGTTACGAACACTCTTTGTTCCTTTCTATTGATGAGACAAAACCCAAACAAATGAGATTCCGTCCCTTTTTATCGAAAAACAGAGGCTGGGTTGCAACCTCTGCAAATAAGTAAATTAACTTTATTTTGATTTTAAATATCCTATAAGTACAGAAATATTTATATATTTTTGTCTCTTCTTAGTATTTGCCTATATAATTCCAATTGATCATAAGAAATACAACTACTGTCCAAATCATACCAATTATGAACGGTATTACAAATTTATATGTTTGTATTTCTAATGATATCATAGCTGATACCAGCGCCGATACAAATGCAGACAACAATACTGAGGTAACAAAATTCCTTACCGCTTCATCATTTTTGATACAACTATCATGTTCAGCTAATATAATTTCTCTATATCTAGCTAAATATTCTATTGGAATATTATCAATAAAATCTTTTGATGTTCTATAGTTATCAGCTTGATTACAAAAATCATTATAAACTTTTCGTGTATTTTTTAGATACTCTTCATCCAATACACTCGTCTTACTTTTCCGTAAACTCTCCGTCTACGACGTCATCGCCTGCGTTTCCTGTTGCTTGTGCGCCTTCTGCTCCTTCTTGAGCTTGTTGCGCTGCTGCGGCTTGTTCGTAGAGTTTAACAGCAAGTCCTTGAGCTTTTTCGTTCAATGCTTCAAGTTTCGCTTTCATGTCGTCCAAGTTGTTGTCTTCTTGAGCTTTCTTAAGGTCATCAAGGGCAGCTTGGGCAGCGTCACGTTCTGCGTCGAAGCCTTTACCTTCAGTTTCCTTGATTGTCTTTTCAGTCGCAAAGATTGCTTGGTCTACTTCATTACGAAGGTCTACTTCTTCTTTACGTTTCTTATCGGCTTCAGCGTTTGCTTCTGCATCTTTCATCATGCGGTCGATTTCTTCGTCAGTCAAACCTGAGTTCGATTGGATGACAATAGTTTGTTCTTTTTGAGTTCCAAGGTCTTTGGCCTTAACAGACACGATACCGTTCTTGTCGATATCAAATGTTACTTCGATTTGAGGAATTCCACGAGGTGCAGCTGGGATATCAGTCAATTGGAAGCGTCCAAGAGTCTTGTTATCTGCTGCCATTGGGCGTTCACCTTGAAGAACGTGGATATCAACGGCTGGTTGGTTGTCTGCTGCTGTTGAGAAGACTTGTGATTTAGATGTTGGGATTGTAGTGTTGCGATCGATAAGTTTTGTAAATACTCCACCCATTGTTTCGATACCAAGTGACAATGGCGTTACATCAAGAAGGACAACGTCCTTGACATCACCAGTAATCACACCACCTTGGATAGCCGCACCCATAGCAACTACTTCATCAGGGTTTACTGATTTGTTTGGTTCTTTACCAGTTTCAGCTTTAACAGCTTCAACAACGGCAGGGATACGAGTTGAACCACCAACAAGGATAACTTCGTCGATTTCTGACAAGCTCAAACCTGCATCTGAAAGGGCTTGACGAACTGGAACTTTTGTACGTTCAACAAGGTCACGAGTCAAATCGTCAAATTTCGCACGAGTCAAAGTCATTTCCAAGTGAAGAGGTCCAGCCTCACCTGCAGTGATAAATGGCAAGCTGATTTGTGTTGAAGTTACACCAGAAAGGTCTTTCTTCGCTTTTTCAGCCGCATCTTTCAAACGTTGCATTGCCATCTTGTCAGTAGACAAGTCGATACCGTTTTCTTTCTTGAATTCTGCTACCAAGTGGTCAATGATTTTTTGGTCAAAGTCGTCACCACCAAGTTTGTTGTCCCCTGCAGTTGACAATACGTCGAAGACACCGTCACCCAATTCAAGGATAGAGACGTCGAATGTACCACCACCAAGGTCAAATACCAAGATTTTTTCTTCTTTGTCAGTCTTGTCCAAACCATAAGCAAGAGCTGCTGCAGTTGGTTCGTTAACAATACGTTCTACTTCAAGACCAGCAATTTTACCAGCGTCTTTTGTTGCTTGACGTTGAGCGTCGTTGAAGTAAGCCGGAACTGTGATAACAGCTTTGGTTACTTTCTCACCAAGGTAGTCTTCAGCGTAGCCTTTCAAGTATTGAAGGATCATAGCTGAGATTTCTTGTGGAGTGTATTCTTTTCCATTTGCAGAAACTTTTTCAGAAGTTCCCATCTTAGATTTGATAGAGATAACTGTATCTGGGTTTGTAACTGCTTGACGTTTTGCAGCATCACCAACGATGATTTCTCCGTTTTTGAATGAGACTACAGATGGAGTTGTGCGGTTTCCTTCTGGGTTTGCGATGATTTTGCTTTCAGTTCCTTCAAGAACTGCAACTGCTGAGTTTGTTGTACCTAAGTCAATACCGATAATTTTAGACATGTGTTTTTCTCCTTGTTAGTTAATTTTCTATTTTTCTTTTTGATACTCTTCTTAAGTGGCGACGCCGTCAGAGCTTGACTTCGTCAATCTCTTTGACTAAACTTTGAGCCTAAGGTCTCAAAATTTGCGCAAATAGCACCACGGCGAAGAGTATCGTCTTTGGTTCGCTTCGCTCACTATTACAAAGCCAAACATATTTTATCTTTCTTCATAGTTTATTGTCGTTTCGGACAAGTTTTCTATTATGTAAATTGCGACACGAGGAGTCGAAATCGATTTTATTTCGACGACGAGTTAGTAAGGAAGCTAGGCAAACGCCATAGCGATTGCCGTTTTCTGACGAGTTGCTTTAGCTACCGTCAGAATTGCCGAATCGAACACGCCCTAAGCTCTGAGTAAAAAAGATAGATTTTCTTGTGTTCATCGAACACTTCGTCAATCTCCTATTTTTACTGCGAGCTTTTTACGAGCTTTGTATCTTAGTTATACACCACTACCATTGCTGGGCGTAGGATGCGGTCATGGAGTTTGTAGCCTTTTTGAAAGACTTGGGCGATGGTATCTACTGGGTGTTCATCGTCTGCTGGGAGAGTTTGGATGGCCATATGGTAGTTATGGTCAAATTCGCCATCTGCTGCGATTTCTTCAATTCCTTCTTCTTTCAAAGCGTGAATCAAGCTTTCTTGCACCATCGCCAAGCCCTTCTTCACATCATCTGTCAAACCTTCAACTGCAAGTGCACGCTCAAGGTTGTCAAGAGATGGTAAGATTGCTTTTGCCAAGTCCTGGCTACGATAACGTTGCAAGTTTTGACGTTCTTCATTGGCACGGCGTTGGATATTTTGCATTTCTGCATGAGCGCGAAGATATTTGTTTTCGAACTCATCTGCACGTTCATTTGCCAAGTCCAACTCAGACTTTTCAGGAGTTGTTTCTTCAGCTGTTTCCACAACTTCCTCTTCTTGAACTTCTTCTACTTCTTCATTTTTTATATCTTGGGCCATGTTCGCCTCCTTTAATGATTTCAATCTTAATGTACTTCATAATGATTACTGCTGAGGTAGCGGTAAAAATCTGTCAACTTCATAGTCAAAACACGGTTGACCACATTGACTTGATTGATTAGCTGTTGGTAATCCAGATTAACTGGACCGATAATGGCTAGAATTCCAACTCCCCGATAAGGAATGAGGAACTTACTACTAATCACCGCTAGGTCAGCTAAACAGGACTCTTGACCGTCTGCAACACGAACATTTTGCATCTGTTCCTCACGCAACCCCTCACGAATCTCCAAGGCCACCTTTTGCGGTTGGTCAAAGAACTGATAGGCTGCTAGATTGGCAAAATTCAAGAGATTGACCTTGCCCGCCATCACAATGTTTTCGTTGAACATTTCCTTAAAGATGTGTTCAAAGAGATCGATGACATTATCCGTTGTTGTAAAGTAACGCTGGATAATCTGCGGAATCTCCGTCCGAATCTTGTAGTGAATATCTAAAACGGTGTGACCGAGGAAACGTTCCTGAATGATGCTCTTCAGTTTCAGCAAATCCTCCTGCAAGAAGTTCCTTGGAATCAGAAACTGACTAGTAACCGTTCGCGACTCGTCTAGGGTAAATACCGCCAAGGCTGTATGTTGCCCCAAAACAACGATATCAAATGCTGTCAACCGTTGCCTGCTCGGCTCAACATCCAGTGCCACTACCGTACAGCCACTCAGGTCTGTTAGCAAGTTAGCAGCCTCTTGCAGAATATCCTCCAATTTGAAGAATTCCTGATCAAAGGCTTTGACAATCTCATATACCTCATTTTCAGCCAGTCGGTCAAAATCCAGTGAGTGTTTCACATAGTACTGAAAACCAGCAACACTTGGCATCCGACCGCTTGAAGTATGAGCCTTCTCAAGCAACCCTTGTTTTTCTAGTTCCGCCATGTCATTACGAATGGTTGCACTGCTAGAGTTAATAGACTCTTGCAAGGCTTTTGATCCGACAGGTTCGTGCGTTTTGGTAAAGATGTCAATAATCAGATTTAAAATATCCTGCTGACGCTCTGTAACCATCTCATCACTCCTCTCTGTCTGATCAATTAGCACTCAATGCATCCAAGTGCTAACTTATGATTCTATTATACACCCTTAGAAGAGAATGTCAAGACAAAAACTCAAAAAATTAGCACTCTTTTATCAAGAGTGCTAAAAATCAATCTGAAGACCTAGAACCTTGCTATTCATCTACTCGGTATTTCCTTTTTAGTCTGAAATAACCATGAATTAGATAAGAAATCAGAAAAGCATATAAAACAAAAATAAGAAAGAAAGACATAGAAAGATCCTCTCTAAACAAACTCGTACAAACAACAAGACCACCTAAGAAAGTAGCTGTACAGGAACGAAGTCTAGATCGCATAACTTCCCATTTGAGCCCCTTACTCATATAGACTTGATCCTCTGGAAGTAAATCAGAAGACGATTTACGAAGAATCGAACAAGAACCTGCTCCTATCAATTCCCAACCTCTATCTCTAAAATCTTGCAGTTCATGCTTATATTTTTTAAGAAATCTAGAATCATAGATACGGTAGATGACATCGTCTGGTTGACATTGGTCAAAATAGAACAAACCAAAACGACTCGTTCTATACCTCCAACCTTTCAAATGCATCTCATGTAAATATTCTTCTTTCTTGTCCAAATCAACAATGGTGAAAATCCGAAATTCTACTCTGCTATTCATTGTCTTACCCCAAAATTAGAAAACATGCCTAGCGTTATTTATTAGATAATTCTTTCCACTTTTGACTCAATCTCCAAAAAATATAAGAAATCTGAATCGCAAAAACTATCAATAAAACCCAATCTATTATGAAAATCAAAAACACTTCCCAACTGAAAGAACTACCTCCAGTGACAAACTTTGAGAAAAACGGTAGTAGAGCTAAAAAGAGAAGCAAAATAGGAAGCATCCGCATTGTTAAAATCCGTTTGGCATAAAAAAATCTTTATTTAAACGAAAATATTATGGCAAAATTTACGCCAGTTTTTGAACGGCTGATGTAGATATTTTATACTTTCAAAATGTTTAAATGTGATTATTTATTTTTGAAAAATAGCTCACCAGCCCGACTGAAAGTGCTTATAGAATGATAATAAGTCGCCTGCCGAAAACAGCGGAAAATAGCGGTGTTATGCGGAGATAATCTGACGCGATGCGAAAGTATATTGCATACTTATTTTCAACAATTTAGCAGAGTATTTTTATAAGTGTGATATAATAGAAGTATAATTTGTTCTGATAGTTTATTTTATGGAGAAGTAGATTTTTAGAATGCGGAGGGTTCAATATGGTTGAGTTTATAAAGTCTAAGAAAGAAATGAGTGAGGAGGATATTAAAGCAAATTTCATCACTCCTGCTATTGTATCCAAAGGATGGAAAAATGGTGAGCATATCGCTTACGAAGAATACTTCACTGATGGTCGAATTGAGGTTAGAGGAGATAAGGCTCGTCGTAAAGAAGGAAAAAAATCAGACTATTCACTGTATTACCAATTTGGAACTCGAATTGCAATTGTTGAGGCAAAGGATAATAAACACAGCGTTCGAGCAGGATTACAACAAGCTATTGAATATGGAGAGATTTTAGATGTTCCATTTGTTTATTCTTCAAATGGTGATGGCTTTATTGAACACGACCGTATCACGAGAGAAGAACGTGAGCTGGAGTTAGACGAATTCCCTACTCGTGAAGAATTATTTTCTCGTATGACGAAGGAAAAAGGATTGACGTACGAAATTACAGAAGCTATCTCAACTCCATACTATACAGACGCCTTCTCAATGAAAACGCCACGCTATTATCAGCAAATAGCTATCAACCGTACTATTGAAACAGTTGCCAGAGGACAAAAACGAGTAATGTTTGTGATGGCAACAGGAACGGGGAAAACGTTCATGGCTTTTCAAATTATTCATCGCCTTCGAAAAGCTGGTTTGGCTAAACGAGTTTTATTCTTAGCGGATAGAAACATCTTAGTAGACCAAACGATGGCTGAAGACTTTAAGCCATTCGAAAAGGTAATGACGAAAATTACACCAAAACTTTTGACTGCTCCTGAAAAATTAAATTCTTTTGAAATTTATCTAGGGCTTTATCAGCAACTAACTGGTGAAGATGGAACTGAAACACATTATCAAAAATTTGACAAAGACTTCTTTGATTTAATCGTAATTGATGAAGCGCACCGTGGTTCAGCTAAGGAAAACAGTAACTGGCGTAAGATAATTGATTATTTCAGTTCTGCGACACAGATTGGGATGACCGCTACTCCTAAAGAAACCAAGAATGCTTCCAATACGGAATACTTTGGTGAGCCAATCTATACTTATAGTTTAAAACAGGGAATCGAGGATGGTTTTTTGGCTCCATATCGTGTTATGAGGGTTAATTTAGATGTGGATGTGGATGGTTATCGTCCAGAAACTGGAAAAGTTGATACTAACGGACAATTAATAGAAGATAGGTACTACGGCAGGAAAGATTTTGATAAAACCATTGTCATTGATGATAGAACGCAAAGAGTTGCCAAGTTTGTTTCTGATTATATGAAGCAAAGCAATGCACGATTTGATAAAACAATTGTTTTTTGTGTTGATATTGACCATGCCGAGCGAATGCGTGCTGCACTTGTAAAAGAGAATCTAGACTTAGTCCAAGAAGACTATCGTTATGTCATGCAAGTAACTGGTGACAACGCTGAAGGAAAAGCTCAACTGGATAACTTTATGGATGTCAATTCTAATTTTCCCGCTATTGTAACAACGTCTAAATTATTAACGACAGGAGTTAATGCTAAAACATGTCGTTTGATTGTTTTAGACTCTAATATCCAATCCATGACTGAATTTAAACAAATTATTGGTCGTGGCACACGTCTTTATCCTCAAAAGGGGAAAGAATTTTTTACGATTATTGATTTTCGAAATGTTACCAATTTGTTTGCTGACCCTGATTTTGATGGTGAGCCAGTGAAGGTGCTGGAAACAGGTGCGAAAACAGTCAGTGGTTCCACGCCCGGTTTCGTAGATGAGGAAGGTGACCCAGTAGAAAAATATATCGTTACAGACAAGCAGGTTACCATTCTTAATTCTACTGTTCAAGTATTGGATGAAAACGGGAAACTGATTACCGAAAGCCTGACCGACTACACTCGGAAGAATATCTTAGGTAGCTACGCCACTTTGAACGATTTTATCACAGTTTGGCATACGGCGGATAAAAAGAAGCTTATCTTAGACGAACTTTATAAAAAAGGAGTTTATCTAGATGCTATTCGAGAGTCGGAGGGAATATCAGAACAAGAAATCGATGATTTTGATTTACTCCTAAAACTTGCCTATGGTCAAAAAGAATTAACCAAAACGGAACGCATCAATAAACTCAAACAAAGCGGATATTTATATAAATATAGTGAGGAAGCGCGTGCTGTTTTGGAAATTTTACTGAACAAATACATGGATAAAGGTATTGGAGAACTCGAAAGCATTGAAACATTAAAACTTCCAGAATTTCAGATATATGGTGGAACCTTCAAAATCATCAATACTTATTTTGGAGATAAAAAACGATATTTACAAGCAATTAAAGAATTGGAGCAAGAGCTATTTACAGTAGCTTAATGAAAGGAAAGTATGTCAATTACATCATTTGTAAAAAGAATTCAAGATATCACTCGAAACGATGCTGGTGTTAATGGTGATGCTCAACGTATTGAGCAAATGTCTTGGTTATTATTCTTAAAAATTTATGATAGCCGTGAAATGGTTTGGGAATTAGAAGAAGACGAGTATGAGTCAATTATCCCAGAGGAATTAAAATGGCGAAATTGGGCTCATGCTCAAAATGGGGAACGGGTATTGACAGGCGATGAATTACTTGATTTTGTCAATAACAAGTTATTCAAAGAGTTGAAAGAGCTTGAAATAACTTCAAATATGCCTATTCGAAAAACGATTGTTAAATCAGCTTTTGAAGATGCGAACAACTATATGAAAAATGGCGTCTTGTTACGCCAAGTCATCAATGTTATTGATGAAGTTGATTTCAATAGCCCTGAAGATCGTCATTCGTTTAATGATATTTACGAAAAAATTCTTAAAGATATTCAAAATGCTGGGAACTCAGGAGAATTTTATACGCCACGTGCAGCGACTGATTTTATTGCCGAAGTTCTTGACCCAAAACTTGGAGAATCAATGGCAGACCTTGCTTGCGGAACAGGAGGCTTCTTGACTTCGACTCTGAACCGTTTAAGTAGTCAACGTAAAACTAGTGAAGATACCAAAAAATATAATACAGCTGTTTTTGGTATTGAAAAGAAAGCATTTCCTCATCTTTTAGCAGTTACAAATCTGTTTCTTCACGAAATTGATGACCCTAAAATTGTTCATGGAAATACTTTGGAGAAAAATGTTCGTGAATATACGGATGATGAAAAATTTGACATTATTATGATGAATCCACCTTTTGGAGGGTCAGAATTAGAAACAATAAAAAATAACTTTCCAGCAGAATTACGGAGTTCTGAAACAGCTGATTTATTTATGGCTGTCATTATGTATCGTTTGAAAGAAAATGGTCGTGTTGGAGTTATTTTACCTGATGGTTTTCTATTTGGTGAAGGTGTAAAAACTCGCTTGAAACAAAAACTGGTAGATGAGTTCAACTTACATACGATTATTAGGTTGCCTCATAGTGTCTTTGCACCGTATACAGGAATCCATACGAACATTCTTTTCTTTGATAAAACAAAGAAAACAGAAGAAACTTGGTTTTATCGTTTAGATATGCCAGATGGTTATAAAAATTTCTCGAAAACTAAGCCGATGAAGTCAGAACACTTCAATCCTGTTCGTGACTGGTGGGAAAATCGTGAAGAGATTCTGGAAGGTAAGTTCTACAAATCTAAATCATTTACACCTAGTGAATTGGCTGAGTTGAATTATAATTTAGACCAGTGTGGCTTTCCAAAAGAGGAAGAGGAAATCTTAAATCCCTTTGAGTTGATTCAGAATTATCAAGCGGAAAGAGCAACTTTAAATCATAAGATTGATAATGTATTAGCTGATATTTTGCAGTTGTTGGAGGACAAATAATGACACCAGAACAACTTAAAGCAAGTATTCTCCAAAGAGCGATGGAAGGGAAATTAGTGCCGCAAAATCCCAATGACGAACCTGCAAGTGAATTATTAAAGAGAATTAAAGCTGAAAAAGAAAAACTTATCAATGAAGGAAAAATCAAACGAGATAAAAAGGAAACTGAGATATTTCGTGGTGATGATGGGAAACATTATGGGAAGTTTGCTGATGGAAGTACTCAAGAAATTGATGTTCCTTATGATATTCCTGATACTTGGGAGTGGGTGAGGATAAAATCAATTTATTGGAATTTTGGGCAAAATAAGCCAGAGAAATCCTTTAGGTATATAGATACGTCTAGTATTGATAGAAAAAAGAACATAATCAACTACAAAAATCTACAATATCTTTCACCTGAACAAGCGCCTTCCCGTGCCAGAAAATTAGTTTCGCAGAATAGTGTCTTATTTTCAACAGTTAGACCATATCTAAAAAATATTGCTGTAGTTAGAGAACTTAAAGAGTATTTGATAGCTAGTACAGCATTTATTGTTTTGGATACTTTACTTAACGAAACATATTTGAAATATTATTTATTGTCAGATAATTTTATCAATCGTGTTAATAATAAATCTACTGGAACAAGTTATCCTGCAATCAATGATTATAATTTTAATCTATTATTAATTGCTCTCCCCCCACTATCCGAACAACAACGAATAGTAGAAGCAATCGAATCAGCTTTAGAAAAAGTAGATGAATATGCTGAAAGTTATAATAGACTAGAACAGCTAGATAAAGAATTTCCAGATAAACTAAAAAAATCTATTCTTCAATATGCTATGCAAGGAAAATTAGTTGAACAAGACCCAAATGATGAATCAGTCGAAGTTTTACTTGAAAAAATACGAGCAGAAAAACAAAAACTCTTTGAAGAAGGCAAGATTAAAAAGAAAGATTTGGACATTTCTATTGTTTCCCAAGGAGATGATAACTCTTATTATGGGAACAAAGACGAAACAACCTCTTATCCTATATATGAAATCCCAGAAGCATGGAGATATATTAAATTTGCTAGCCTAGTTAACTTCAGAATAGGAAAAACTCCTCCACGCAGTGAAGCTACTTTTTGGGGAACTGAAATACCTTGGGTATCTATATCAGATATGCCTATATCTGGTTATGTAACTAATACGAGAGAATCTATTTCTAAATTAGCATTAAAATCAAAGAAAATAGACATTTCACCTAAAGGAACTTTATTAATGAGTTTTAAATTATCTATTGGAAAAGTTGCCATATTGGATATTCCTGCCACTCATAATGAAGCCATTATATCGATATTCCCCTATGCTAATAAAGAAAATATTATCAGAGATTACTTAATGATATTTTTGCCACTTATCTCTACTTTAGGTGATTCAAAAGATGCTATAAAAGGGAAAACATTAAATAGTACCAGTATCTCCGAATTATTAATCCCTATTTCTAATCATGAAGAGATGAAAAGAATCATTTCCAAAGTTGATTTACTTTTTCAAAAAGTTTCTCAACTTTTTGAGTAATAAGTTCCTGTTCCTCAAAAGGAGCTAACGGAATTAATAGCTCGCTTAGTGTAGTTTTAGGAATATTATATAAAGCTTGACCTGATAGTTTAGTTATTGCTTTCAATTGTTTATAAAATAACGGAGAGGACAAGTTAAATAATAGAAATTTTGAAATAATCTCTGAACTTTCGAATGGTGTTAATTGGAAAATAAATCCACCAGCCACAACACCATCATAGTCTTTATCGATTCTTGCAAACTTTCCAATATGTTCTAAAGAGGTTGATACAGGTGTTATTAGCTGATTATGTTTTAAATAAACTTGCTCAGAGGAGATGAATTGTGTATCAATGTAGTAATCATTATCCAACAGAGAAAATTCTAAAGGCTTAATATTACCACCACGTATAATTCTAACACCTTTATTATTAATGCTTAAATCGCCCTTCTTGTAAGAAAGACCTGTATTTATTGAAAAAATATCTTTTATTTTTATAACAACCCAATTCATAGGTATATTCCCATAATAAGAGCCATAATCACAAAAATAGCAGGTAGTCAGTTTGACCACCTGTTATTTTTTACCAATTAACAATTTTATCTACAATATTTTGTTGTTCAGTAGCTGTTTTCCTTAGATAAATTCGAGTAGTTTCTATACTTTCGTGTCCCATCAAATCTGCAAGCAAGGCAATATCATTATACTTCGCTAAAAAATTCTTAGCAAATAAATGCCTAAAAGAATGAGGGTAAATTACTTTAGGATTCATTTTGTATTTATCAGCATAATTTTTTAACTGTTGAGCAACTCCTCTTGCTGTAATTGGTTCGTTAAATTTATTCAAAAATAAATAACCACTTCGGCGATTTTCTGATTCTAACCAACTAAGACAACTATTTCTTAATTTTTTAGGAATGTACAGTCTACGAATTTTACCACCTTTTGAGTAAATGTCAAAATAACCGATTTCTACATGCTCTACTTTTAGTTTAATAAGTTCACTTACACGAGCCCCAGTTGCACCTAAAAACCAAACGACAAAATGCCATTTTAAAATACCATCTTTTTTCAAACTACGTTTAAGAAAAAGGTAATCAGCATGGCTAATGACATCTTCTAAAAACGGTTTTTGCTGTACTTTGACAAATTTTAATTTCAAATCATCATGACCAATAAAAGCCAGATATTTATTTACTCCTTGTAGTCGCAAATTGACAGTTTTAGGTTTAAAATTGTCTAATAAATATCCTTTGTATTCAAATAAATCTTCCATTTTGAGTTCGTAATTCTCCAAGAAAAATCGAACACCATAAAGGTACGAACGCACAGTATTTTCAGCTAAACCAGCTTTCTTCAAATGTAATTCAAAATCTTTCAACGTAAAACTCCTATCTTATGTTTGATAGAAATTCCACCGCACGTAAAACTATTATACTAAATTAGTGCGTCAATATGGGCGAAAAATTGTTCGATTTTATCAACGATTCTGGATTGTTCAGGAAGGGGTGGGAGGGGGATTAAATATTCTTTTATAGTTTTCGTTAATAATTCTTTTTGTTTTGTACTACCCGACGCTTTTTCTTCAATAACTGACTGAACAATAGGAGAGGAAAGAAAATTATAGATGAAATGGCAATTAATAACTCCCGATAAGACTCTTATAACTGTAACATGGCTATCTGCAACAGCCCAGGCATAAGGATTTTTATTTTCATGGTAAATAGCTAATCGTCCTAACGTACCTAGACCTGTTGAATTCCACATTAAATCACCATCTCTTAGTAATCTTTCTTTCTGGTAACTATGAACTGTTTCGGGATCAATAAATCTTGCTAAGTCAATAGAAAAGCCAGACCATTGATTACATTTCTGAGCAATCACAGGGTATATAGGAATATTTGAATATTTTGGAGACTTCCCTCTTTGAATGTAGGAGGTTATATCGTTTAACCTCACCCATTCCCAACTTTCTGGTATTTCACAAGGTACTTCCTCATAATAAGAGTTATCATCTCCTTGGGAAACAATAGAAATGTCCAAATCTTTCTTTTTAATCTTGCCTTCTTCAAAGAGTTTTTGTTTTTCTGCTCGTATTTTTTCAAGTAAAACTTCGACTGATTCATCATTTGGGTCTTGTTCAACTAATTTTCCTTGCATAGCATATTGAAGAATAGATTTTTTTAGTTTATCTGGAAATTCTTTATCTAGCTGTTCTAGTCTATTATAACTTTCAGCATATTCATCTACTTTTTCTAAAGCTGATTCGATTGCTTCTATTATGCGTTGTTGTTCGGATAGTGGGGGGAGAGGGATAAGAATAGAAGCAACTTTATCACTATTCAAGTTTTTCACAACAGCTCCACTAATTAGAGATAGAAATTGAGAATAAACTACATTTGATGAAAGAATATAGAATAGGTAATCTTTATTTAATGAGTTTTCATAGTTCGAAATAGCCAACCATCCATCGTGTATTGCACCATCAACATTCAAAATATAAGGTCTACCAAAACTCATAGAATTAGTTAACAAAAATGTACCTTTTTTTACAAATCTAGTTTTGTTAAGCCCTGATTTTTTGATTTTTTCTTTAACATTATTTATATACTTTTCACCCTTTTCAGTATCACCTATTTTTATCCAATTTATTCCATCTACTTCAGAAGTAAGATAATCTTTGATTGGTCGTGGAGAGCCACCTCTGACAATTTCAACCAATGTAGAAAACCTCACCCACTCCCAAGTATCAGGAATATCATAAGGAACATCAATTTCTTGAGTACTTCCATCAGCAAACTTCCCATAATGTTTCTTATGTGCTTCAAGTATATAAAAAGGCGTAAAAATACGCCTATAGATAATGGGGTTGAAATAGGTTTATTGTTGATGAGATTGTAGATAATTCATTTTTTTACTTCCAATCGAATATTCAAAACCTCCACCTTTTCTGCCTGTAATTGTTCATCATAAAATTCAATATCTTCAGTATTTTCCCCTTGGCAACCTCGACAGAAATATTCTTCCGCTCGATCAGGGATTCAAAAATCGACAAGCACAAACAAAACAGTCGCCATCATCATTTATTGAGATAATATAGTAGATTGAAATAAGATGTAAACAAATCGATTAGGAAAGTTAAATTAGTTTCTAGAAATTTTTAGCAGATGTAGTGTACTATTCTAGTCTCAATTTACTATGGCTTCAAATATATCTTTCGAAAAAATATTTACAGATGTGTAATTTTGAAGCTTGCAAAAGTTAGTAAACTTGTAGATTTCGATTTGAAGTAACTTGTTTTCTTGCCCGATATTGTTTTTGAAATTGAATTTTTCCATAGTGACTCCTTAATTTTCTTCTACACGTCTGATGATAAATCTAATTCGCAAAAGAGTCAAGAGGATTTTTCGAAAAATAAATAGCGACCGAAATCGCTATTTTAAGGGTTATAGGTATTTGATGGCTTAGACTGCTGTGTGACTGTTTACCCACAGGCAATCTTTCTTCTATATTAGTATTAGTAAAGGTCTAAATAATTATCAATTTCCCATTGTGAAACGAAGGTTGCATAACTTGCCCATTCGATTCGTTTGGCTTCAAGGAAGCTAGTGTAGATGTGATCTCCGAGAGCAGCTTTAACCACTTCATCTTCTGTCAAAGCTTTCAAAGCGTTGTGAAGAGTTGATGGAAGGTCTGTAATACCAGCTTCCTTGCGCTCTTCTGCTGTCATGATGTAGATATTTTCTTCGATAGGAGCTGGTGCTTCGATTTTATTTTCAATACCATACAAACCAACTTCCAAAAGAACAGCCATAGCAACGTAAGGGTTCGCCATTGGATCCACTGAACGCAACTCAAGACGAGTTCCCATACCACGTGAAGCAGGTACGCGCACAAGTGGCGAACGGTTACGACCAGCCCAAGCAATGTAAACAGGCGCTTCATAACCTGGAACCAAACGTTTGTATGAGTTAACTGTTGGGTTCATGATGGCAGTATAGTTGTAAGCATGCTTGATCAAACCACCTAGGAAATGGTAAGCTGTTTCTGACAACTGCATTCCTTTTGGATCATTTGGATCAAAGAAGGCGTTATTTCCTTCTGTATCAAACAAGGACATATTACAGTGCATACCTGATCCAGCAATACCAAATTTTGGCTTCGCCATAAATGTTGCGTAAAGTCCGTGTTTGCGAGCAATGGTTTTAACAACAAGCTTAAAGATTTGAATCTTATCACAAGCACGGAGAACTTCATCGTACTTAAAGTCAATCTCATGCTGTCCAACCGCAACCTCGTGGTGACTCGCTTCTACTTCAAATCCCATTTTGGTCAAGACATTCACAATCTCACGACGTGTGTTGTCCGCAAGGTCAGTAGGTGCCAAATCAAAGTAGCCACCCTTGTCATTCACTTCAAGTGTTGGGTCCCCATTTTCATCCAACTTAAATAGGAAGAATTCTGGCTCTGGACCAAGGTTGAAGGATTTGAATCCAACTTCTTCCATGTGACGAAGAGCTCGTTTCAAATTACCACGAGGGTCACCCGCAAATGGTTCACCTTCTGTTGTATAGACATCACAGATCAGACCTGCAACACTTCCATTTTCATCTCCCCAAGGGAAGACTGTCCATGTATCCAAGTCCGGATACAAGTACATATCCGACTCATTGATACGTACAAAACCTTCAATAGAAGATCCATCAAACATAACCTTGTTCGACAAGACCTTATCTAACTGTTCATCTGTAGCAGGAATTTCGACGTTTTTCATGGTTCCCAAAATATCTGAGAACATAAGACGAATAAAGGTAACATTTTTTTCCTTGACTTCACGACGAATATCTGCAGCTGTGATTGGCATAAGTTTTCTCCTTAATCTATGACTACTTGCGGTTGCCTAACCGCGACCAAAAGGTGACTGTACTGAAGCAAAGCGCCCCTGTTGGAGGAGTTCATTGTGAAGTGCACGACGTACTTCAGTCTGACTAACCGCTTTCTTGGATTTCGCTTCACGTTCAGCATATTTTTTCTTAATGGCAGCGATATTATAACCTTCAGAGATATAATCTTTGATTTCAAGCAGACGATCCATGTCATTCAAGGAATACATGCGACGATTTCCTTCGTTTCGATCGGGCTTGATCAACTCTTGATCTTCATAATAACGAATCTGACGCGCCGATAAATCGGTCAACTTCATAACACTGCCGATAGGAAAAACAGCCATATTTCGGCGAAATTCTTTTTCCTTCATTTACAATTTCCTTCTTTCTGTCTATTATAGTCTAAAAAAAGACAAACGTCAATTGATAATGTTATAAAATGTAACATTATTTTTCTTTTTTCTCTAAAAAGAGACGAATACGATCAATATCGTAATTTACGATAATTGCGACAAAAACTCCCATAAACGTTTCTAATACACGCACAAACACGTACAAAATTGTCTCACCACTTGGAATTGATAGGGTAATGATTAACATAGCTGCTACACCACCAATAACCCCTGCTTTGTTATTCATGGCTACATTTGTCATAATGGTTAACATGGTGCAGATTGGAACAACTACTAAGGTCACCCAAAAGGCTTCGTGGAAAAAAGTATTTAATAAGAAAAAGACCAAGGCATAGAGTCCACCGATACTATTTCCTAGAATACGCGAAGTCCCAAAATGAACACTCTCATCAAAACTCTCCCTCAGGCTAAAAACGGCTGTCAAAGCACCAATTTGAAGACCTTTCCAGCCAAAAAAGCCAAAAATCAAGAGAACTAGAAAAACAGCAATACCTGTTTTAAAGGTTCGCATACCAAGTTTGAACTGGGATTTATCGAATTTATATTTTTTAAAATAACTCATAATCTCAACTTTCTATTTCCATTTTATCATAAATCGGTGATTTTTATGAGTAATAGTTGAGAGGAAGCGTTTTTATTTTAAGCAAAAGAAAAGAGGAACTTTCATCCCTCTCTTCTTTGATTTGTTTATAAAATCTTATTTTTCTGTCAAGGCTGCAAGTCCTGGAAGAACCTTACCTTCAAGAAGTTCCATTGATGCTCCACCACCCGTACTAATCCATGAGAACTTGTCTGCACGGCCAAGGTTAATCGCTGCGGCAGCTGAGTCACCACCACCGATGATTGATTTAACTCCTGGTTGTTTCACGATAGCGTCCATCACACCGATTGTACCAGCTTGGAAATCTGGGTTTTCAAATACACCCATAGGTCCGTTCCATACAACTGTTTTGGCACCAGTCAAAGCTTCGTCAAATTTGGCGATAGATTTTGGACCGATGTCAAGACCAAGGAAGCCTTCAGAAACTGCTTCACCTTCAGTGTCACGCACTTCAGTGTAACCAGCAAATGCGTTAGCTTCTTTTGAGTCAACTGGCAAGATCAATTTACCATTTGCTTTTTCAAGAAGAGCTTTCGCAACATCCAATTTGTCTTCTTCTACAAGTGAATTACCGATTTCGATACCTTGTGCTTTGTAGAATGTGTAAGTCATCCCACCACCGATAAGGACTTTATCAGCTTTTTCAAGCAAGTTTTCGATAACACCGATCTTGTCTGAAACTTTTGAACCACCAAGGATAGCCACGAATGGACGTTCTGGAGTTTCAACTGCTTCTTGGATGTAGGCAATTTCGTTTTCAAGAAGGAAACCAGCAACTGCTTTTTCAACGTTTGCTGAGATACCAACGTTAGATGCGTGTGCACGGTGAGCTGTACCGAATGCATCGTTTACGAAGATACCATCTCCAAGTGATGCCCAGTATTTACCAAGTTCAGGATCGTTTTTAGATTCTTTCTTGCCGTCAACATCTTCGTAACGAGTGTTTTCAACCAAGAGAACTTGTCCATCTTCAAGAGCGTTGATTGCCGCTTCCAATTCAGCACCACGAGTGACACCTGGGAAAACAACATCTTGACCAAGTTTTGCTGCCAAGTCAGCTGCTACAGGAGCAAGTGATTTACCAGCTTTATCAGCTTCTTCTTTCACACGTCCAAGGTGAGAGAAAAGAATTGCACGTCCACCTTGTTCGATGATGTACTTAATAGTTGGAAGAGCTGCTGTGATACGGTTATCGTTAGTGATTACGCCATCTTTCAATGGTACGTTGAAGTCAACACGAACGAGGACTTTTTTACCTTTCAAGTCAACATCTTTAACAGTAAGTTTTGCCATGTTACAAAAACTCCTTTATTTATTTTATTCGAAACTATTATATCACACTTTGGAAATATAAGGAAAGATTTCACAAGATTTTTCGATATTTAATCTTTATCTTCTCTTTTCCGTCTCAAGGTCAAGGCTAAACTAGCAAGACCAAGGCTGGCTAAGCCTGCTATTAGGGCTTCATTAGCATCAGCTGTTCCTGTATTTGGCAATTGTTTGCTTGCTTCTTCTGATTTAACTGCTGTATTTTGAGCTGGTTTTTCCTGTGTAGCTACTACTGCTAGTACTGTTTTTACTTTTGTTCCAATTTCAACAATTTCTGGAATCGCTTCTTGGATGACTTCTGTTGAACGAAGACGACGCTGACCGTTTTCATCAACTTCAAAGACATGTCTTAACAGTCCATCTCGTCCCTGTATGATGACTCGTTGTTCCCCAACTAGCATCTCAGCATTTTCATGCTCTTGACGATGAAAGGCAACCTTTTCCTCTTGAACTTCCAATTTAGGAGCCTTTTGTTGATCAGAAGCCGGTTGATAAGTAGGTTTTGGAAGGACTGTGTTTTGTGGTGCTGGTTTAGCAGGTTGTGGTTTTTCAGCAGATTCATAAACAAAGGCATAATGAGTAAAGTGAGGTGCTGTAAAGATAACATGACTATCCGTTTGTTCAAAAGCCAATTCTACTGCCTCTTTGCCTTCAGGTAAGAAAAATACTTTCTTAACTTTCTTATCTTTTTCAATTGGGATTTTCACAATAGAAGCATAAGAGAGATCAACATCTTGACCTTTTTCATCCAAACCTTCTATTTCAAAGACATGAGCATCTTCTCCAGCAAAGTATTTCTTCTCTTCAGCACTTGCTTGAACACGCTCTACTTTCAAACCCTTGATGACAGTCTTCTCTTTATTTGAGAAGTGTACTTCAACACCTGTTTTACTATCAGAAAAGACTGCTGACTTGTCTTCTTTCAATAAAGCAACCAGATCTTTTAGACTCTGTTTCGCTGTTGCAAGCTCTTCTGGACTCAAATCTACTTTTTCAACCAAGGCCTTGTTTTTCTCAAGAAGCGGAGCTAGGGCAGAACCTGAAGGATGGTTTGGTTTGGCAGCCAAGAGTTCTTGAGCCTCACCTGTTAAGCGATCAAGCTCTGTCTTTTCTTCCGTAAATTTCTCTTGACCATTCAGAGCTTTATGAGCTTCTGTCAATTTATTAAGTCGGTCATTGACTTGATCTTGGGTGCTAGTTTCATGGTCTTTCAACACTTGTTCGGCCGCTTCAATTGCTTTCAAGAAGGCTTCTTTTACTTCTGGTGAAGCAAAGTTATAGACCACCTTGTTCTTAGCAGCTTCAACTTCTGCTAATTTTTGTTTGAGGTACTCATCGTTCAATGCTGCTTTTGGAGATACCAAAACATCAAAGTTGACTTCATGACCTTGGTAACGAAGCGTCAAGGTTTGACGACCAGTCTTTTGAGCATCGTAACCAGAAATTTCAACTCCCTCATCAGTAAAGGAATGTTCTTCCATGGTGTCATTGCTATAAGCCACTGCAAAGCGTCCTTCAGACAAGTCTAAGCTATCACCAACTAGGTAATCTTTTTTCGGTTCCTGACTTACTTCAATTCCCAAAATAGTTTTCGGACTTGCTTCATCTTGGCCAGTGACAGTCACTGACAAATTAGCATTTACTGGTTGTCCCAAATATTGGAGAGTAAGATTCTGTTCTCCCTTATGATGCGTATCAAAACCTGATACTGATACACCTGCGTGAGTTAGGCGAATGAGTTCGTCCTCAGTTCCTCCTTCATACTGAACTCGAAGAACACCACCTCTAAGGTCCAAATCCTCCCCTTCGGCGTAGCTTGTTTTCTTAGGTCCTGTTTCTAGGCTGACTGACTTGATTCTTCTGTCATCTTTTGGAACGGAAACTGCTAGGACATTACTAATTTCCTTGCCTGGCAACTGGGTACGATAATAAAGAAGACCAGATTGATTTGTCAAATCCAATGGTGCACTTGCTAGGTCTCCTCCAACTTCGCTCTTCAAGGTTGCGAGCGGAGTTTGAGAATTTGGATTATCATAAACGGTAATAGTTGCTCCAGCCGGTACATCTGCAAAGCCAACTTGTACCTTGTTATTGCCTAGAGAACGGGCTGCAGCCTTGGCCATCGGAATATTGACACTCTCAGTATCAAGCTTTTCATACATTTTCCAGTTATAGATACGAATAGCCTTCCATGGAGTTCCATTGTCAGAAGTGACAACATTCAAGCGCCAGTCTTGAGCAGTGATTGGTTTATCAAGAGTGATATCTGTCACGTGTGCTTTGTTACCACGGACTTCCTTAGCTAGCTTCCACTCACCATCTGCATCTTTATAATAAAGGTCAAAGTCTTTAGTGTTCATCAAGCCATCGTTAACAGACTCACCACCAGCTCCTGCATGATCCATGACCCATCTAACAACGGTACGTGGCTTGGTCAAACGAATATCCACACTACCACTCAACTGAGCTGAAGACCATTTATCTGACAAGCTAGTAATGGTACCGTTCAACATACCTTCAATACCTTCTCCACCTTCAGTCTTAGGGAAAGTACTATCAATAACTGTTGCACCTGGAACGATATTTTCAGCTAGTGGTTTTGGTAGGCTGGTATCTTTTACAGTCATACCCCAATCAAAGGTTGTGGTTGCAGCTTCTGAACGAACTCCATTTTTACCGACTGCTACAACCTTCAGTTCTTGAGTTGTACCCTGAGCACTTGCTGAGCGGCTAACTTTTGGTAGATAAATAGTTGTAGAAGATGAGCCAGTTAGTAATTTCCAGCTGTCTCCATCTTTTTCATAAACTTCATAGAAATCTGCATCCTTGTTGCCTTTAAATTGCACAACTGCTTCCGCTTCTTGGGCATTTTTAAGAGATTGTTTCACTACAGAAAAGCTTGTCGGCGATTGTGGCTCTTGGTGATTGTCCGAGATAGTTAATTGTCCGAGGTTGAACTGATAATCTTTTACAGCACCTTCATGCTCGAAAAATAGTTTGACTGCATAGATGGTTTTACCTGCTAGTGAGCTGAGATCAAATTCTTCATTTGTCCAGTTGTCAGAAAGGGTTAGCTCTTTCCATGCATCTGCATCATCGAATTTGTAGTCTGGAGTTGTAGAGAATGCCATATAAACTTTAGAACCTTTTCCTCCCTTGTGGGCAACACGAAGTTTGGTCTTCTCAGTTACTTCTAACTTAGTAGAATAAAGTCTCACATCCTGATCTGTCTTACCGGCTACATCACCAGAGAATTTAAGGGAATTTCCGCCATTATAGGCATCTGTAAAATCATATTCTGCACGAAGTTTTTCCCCTGTTGAAGTCTGCCACCAGCGCCATGTTGGAAGAACACCTGATACTGAACGATAATTCCACTCAGAATCCTTAGAAACCTTACCATCTACGAACCATTTTTTACCATGACCTGTATTAAAAGAAGTAGTAAAAGTATTACCTACCGCTGGCGTACGGTCCGCAACTAGGTTAGCAATACCATACCAATCTTTGTCACCTGGTTTTTGGCCAGTAGGGTCTCCTTGATAACCTGTAAAGAAGATATCTTCATTTTTATGATAATCTTCACCAGTTTTTCCTAAACTTGTAATGGTATCTGGGGCAAATAAACCAAGAGAAAGGCGCAATTTCCCATTTTCGTCTAAAATGTCATTCCACTTAACCTTTGTCTTGTAGGAACCACCCTGTTGCAATTCCAAACCTGCAAATACATCATAAGGATTACGACCAATCCAGTTGGCAGTTGCAATAGTGTAATCATTTTTAGCCTTATCCCAGTTAAAGTTAGCAAAGAAGTTATCTGCCGGAACCTTATCTCCTTCTGGTTGCATGAATTGGTAGTTGTATTCTCCCAAACCATCTTGATGGTAACGTCCATAGTTATAGGTCATGGCATCGTACCAAGAATACTTGATTGGATGGTTTACCTTAGCAGCATATTCCTTGCTATAGAGCATAAACTGGCGCATCTTTTCTCCAAGAGGTTTAACCAAATCTCCAGTTGTTTCTTGGTTGATGAAATAGCCATCATAGCCATAATACTTGGCCATGTCTACCAATTTACGGGCAATTGGGAAGCTACCATCTGCGTCTTGCTTCAAAGCTTCAGCAAATCTTTCTTGATCTGCAATACTATTAGACCAGTTGAAGAAGAGTGTACCGTATACAGGAACCCCGTTACGGTGACCTGCATCAATAACGTCAGGAGTTGGTACGAGACCTTCCCAGAAGACCATTGAATCTAGATATTGCCAATAGTCAAAAGCATAGGCCTTGAACTCTTCTCCACCAACAGAAGCATGGTCTTTTGCTTTAGAATTGGTGTTTGATAAGGCTTGAACTTTTGCTTCCTTGCTAGCTTTTTCATTGACTAAATGACCTGTCCGACGTGAAGCGAGGACAACAGATCCGCGGTTAATAGCATCATCTTCACGAGCACCTGGTTCCCATTTTAACAATTCTTCCCAAGAATTAAATTTGATTTCCTTTGGTTTTAATGTTTTTTCTGTATTTTTAGGGACATCTGGCTGGACTTCTTTTTCAGTCTTATTAGCTTCTGCTGCTGGTTTAGACTCATCCCCTTGGTTAGTTGCTTCGGTCTTTGCTTCTGTTTCCTTGTCAGACTTAGGTTTTGCTTCTGCAGATGGTGTTTCTGCAACCACCTCACTTGCTTTTTCCTCTGGTTTAGCTGCGCTAGCTGCTTCTGCAGTTTCAGTAGTTGCAGCTTCATTGCTTGCTGGCGAAGCAGTTTCAGATGCTGTCGCTACTCCTTCTGCCTTTTCTAGCTTGTTTTCTCTAGCATGTTCCCCTTCATTCTGCTTATCAGCTTCATTGGTCGAATGCTCACTCTCTCCTGAAACAAGCTCTGTATTAGCTCCGCTATTTTCAGGAACTGCAGTTTCTTCAGCCAAGGCTGGACCAGCAAATAAAACAGCACCAATCATCAGCGAGCAGGCTCCTACTGATAACTTACGAATACTGTAACGACAACGTCTTTCAAAAAATGGATTCTTCATTTTCTCCTCCTAAAAGATTGATTTTGTTGTTTTAAAGAAAGCGCTTTATATTCTGTAGTTTTTTATCAAACTCTAGAACCATGATAATCACATTTTTATCCTAAAACATTTTTAGACAAAAAACAATAACTGTTTGCACAAATCTAAAATAAGGTTAAAAACTCTTAAAAATAATACACTTATCAATTATAATTTTCTTTTACAAACTTGACATTAACACTTGTTAGATTTACTTTTATCCTTTAAAATAGAATAGGAGATATTCCGCGATTATTTTTCGGAGGAAAAAGAAATGTCCATTAATTGGCAGGAAATTTTATTTCACTTTTTAGGTGGTCTGGGGCTATTCTTATATAGCATCAAGACCATGGGAGACGGTTTGCAACAAGCTGCTGGAGATCGCCTTCGTTTTTACATTGACAAATATACTAGTAATCCTTTCTTTGGAGTTCTGGTTGGTATTGGGATGACTGCTCTAATTCAGTCTAGTTCTGGTGTAACAGTTATTACAGTCGGCCTGGTCAGTGCCGGTCTCTTAACCTTACGTCAGGCTATCGGGATTGTCATGGGTGCTAATATTGGGACAACTGTCACATCCTTTCTCATCGGTTTTAAATTAGGTAACTATGCCCTACCTATGCTCTTTATCGGTGCCGTCTGTCTCTTTTTTACGAAAAATCGGACAGTCAATAATATCGGACGCATCCTCTTTGGTGTCGGTGGTATCTTTTTTGCCCTCAATCTCATGAGCGGCGCAATGGCTCCACTCAAGGATTTACAGGTCTTTAAGGACTATATGATTGAGCTAAGTAAAAATCCTGTTTTGGGTGTCTTTGTCGGTACTGGCTTGACCTTGCTAATTCAAGCTTCTTCGGCTACCATTGGGATTTTACAAAACCTCTACGCCGGCAATCTAATTGACCTACAGGGAGCTTTGCCAGTTCTATTTGGTGACAATATCGGGACAACCATTACAGCCATCATTGCCTCTTTAGGGGCTAATATTGCAGCTAAACGGGTAGCAGGAGCTCATGTTGCCTTCAACGTTATCGGAACAGTCGTCTGCGTTATTTTTCTAGTTCCTTTTACTGTCCTGATTCATTGGTTTGAAGCTACGCTAAATCTAGCACCGGAAATGACCATCGCCTTTGCTCACGGAACCTTTAATATTACCAACACCATTGTCCAATTTCCATTTATCGGAGCTCTGGCTTACTTTGTAACCAAGATTATTCCTGGAGAGGACGAGGTTGTCAAATACGAACCCTTATATCTTGATGAACATTTCATCAAACAGGCCCCATCTATCGCTCTAGGAAATGCTAAGAAAGAGCTCTTGCACTTAGGAAACTACGCTGCTAAAGCCTTTGACCTTTCCTATAAGTACATCATTGACTTGGATGAAAAAGTTGCTGAAAAAGGGCATAAAACCGAAGAAGCAATTAACACCATCGATGAGCAATTAACACGTTATCTCATTGCCCTTTCAAGCGAAGCTCTCAGCCAAAAAGAAAGTGAAGTGCTTACCAATATCCTTGATTCCTCCCGTGATTTGGAACGGATTGGAGACCACACGGAGGCTCTACTCAATCTGACTGACTATCTTCAACGGAAAAATGTTGAATTTTCTGATGCCGCCTTGAAAGAATTAGAGGAAGTTTACCGCCAAACTAGTGACTTTATCAAAGATGCTCTGGATAGTGTGGAAAACAATGATATTGAAAAAGCACGCAGTCTTGTAGAACGTCATGAAGCAATCAATAAGATAGAACGTGTTCTCAGAAAAACCCACATCAAACGCCTCAACAAAGGCGAATGTTCAACACAAGCTGGGGTCAACTTTATCGACATCATCTCACACTACACTCGTGTATCAGACCACGCTATGAACCTTGCTGAAAAGGTTTTTGCAGAACAAATCTAAGAACCAAGAAGCTATCCATCATAATTGGATGGCTTTTTACTTTTTCCTAAGCAAGACTAGGCTGAATGAAACTGAAAGAGTATTCTGCAGATATATAGTATATTGAAACTAGAATAGTACACCTCTATTTCTAAAACATTGTTAGAAATCGATTTGACTGTCCTGATCGATTTGTCCTGTTATTATTTCATTTTACTATAGTGAATTAAATTAAAAAAGTATAGTGTATTGAATCTATAACAGTCCATCTTAACTACTAAAATATTTATATAAATTAATTTGACTTTCCTGATAGAGATGTTCACATCTTATTTCAATTCACTATACAATCCAGTTCCTAAAACTTTGCTAGAAATTGATTTGGCTTTCCGAATTAATTTGTTCAGATTTTATTTCATTTCAATATACTGATAAATCCATTCACTAGCACAGGGCAAGAGGGAGTCGCTATTGATTTCAACGGTAGCAGGTACATACAGAGGACTCCTACCTCAGATATACTGCAATATCATCGTGTGCAAAAAACCTCTGAGATTTTTCTCAAAGGTTCTGATTTTGCTAATTGCTGTTCTCAACCGCTGCAGTAACAAAGGCAGTGTAGAGTTCTTCTGGTCGGTTTGGACGGCTTGACAGTTCAGGGTGATACTGACAAGCTACAAAGAATTTATTTTCAGGAATTTCCACGATTTCTACCAAACGATTGTCTGGAGAAACTCCTGAAAAGACAAAGCCTGCTGCCTCAAACTGCTCACGGAAGGCATTATTAAACTCATAACGGTGACGGTGACGGCGTTGCACCACTTCTTGATTGTGATAAGCAGCAGCAGCCTTAGAGCCACGTTTCAACTTAGACGGATAAAGTCCTAAACGAAGGGTTCCACCCATATCCTCAATATCAATCTGATCACGCATGATATCAATGATAGGGTATTTTGTTTCTGGTGCAAGCTCTGCAGAATTGGCACCTTCAAGACCTAAAACGTGACGAGCAAACTCGATACATGTCAACTGCATTCCCAAGCAGACTCCCAACATTGGAACATCATTTTCACGCGCATAGCGGATGGCTTGGATTTTCCCTTCTGTACCACGTTGACCAAAACCACCTGGTACGATGATCCCGTCTGCATCAGACAAGAGTTCTGCTACATTCTCTGCTGTCACATCATTGGCATTGACCCAATTGATTCTAACTTCTACATCATTGACATAGCCAGAGTGTTTCAAGGCTTCGACCACTGAGATATAGGCATCTTGCAACTCCACATACTTACCAACAAGGGAAATCTTAACTTGTTTCTTGAGGTTCATGACCTTGTCCACCATGGCTGACCATTCTGTCATATCCGCTGCTGGTGCGTCTAATTTCAAATGATCACAAACAATTTGGTCCATCCCTTGTGCCTGCAAGTTCAGTGGAATTTGGTAAAGGTGTTCAACATCCAACGATTCGATAACGGCTTCTGGTGCCACATCACAGAACTGGGCCAGTTTATTTTTAATTCCTTGACCAGCTGGCTCTTCTGTACGAATAACCAACATATTTGGTTGGATTCCCAAGCCACGCAATTCTTTGACAGAGTGTTGGGTTGGTTTGGTTTTCATTTCACCAGCAGCCTTGAGGTAAGGAAGCAAGGTTGTATGGATATACATGACATTATCCGCACCCACATCTGCCTTCATCTGACGAAGAGCCTCTAGGAATGGCAAGGACTCGATATCTCCTACTGTTCCACCAACCTCTGTGATAATGACATCAGAGTCGGTCGTTAGAGCGGCACGCTTGATTTTTTCTTTCAAAGCATCTGTGATATGAGGAATGACTTGAACAGTTGCCCCAAGGTATTCTCCACGGCGTTCTTTACGAAGAACTTCACTGTAAATTTTCCCAGTTGTCACGTTGGAATATTTGTTGAGATTGATATCGATGAAACGTTCATAGTGACCCAAGTCCAAATCTGTCTCAGCTCCGTCATCTGTCACAAAAACTTCCCCGTGCTGGTAAGGACTCATGGTTCCCGGATCAATATTGATATAAGGGTCAAACTTTTGAATGGTTACTTTGAGACCACGATTTTTCAAGAGACGGCCTAGACTCGCTGCCACAATCCCTTTCCCAATAGACGATACCACACCACCAGTTACAAAAATATATTTCGTAGACATAGATTCCTCTTTCTAAAATGCTCAAGGTCTTGTTAACTACGAGGGGATATAGAAAACAAGACCCTACTAATAAGAATAATCTGGGACGACTGCACCAGATTCACAACTAATACTCTTCGAAAATCTCTTCAAACCGCGTCAACGTCGCCTTGCCGTAGATATGTGTTCCTGACTTTGTCAGTCTTATCTACAACCTCAAAACAGTGTTTTGAGCAGCCTACGGCTAGTTTCCTAGCTTGCTCTTTGATTTTCATTGAGTATAAAATACAAGAAGATAACTTCTTGAAAAAACAAAAATAGCTCCCTAAGAACTAGGGAGCCCCGACCTCTAAAAGAGGTGCCCAAACAATATGATACCTAAAAATAGGATAATTGTCAATAGCTAACTCTTATTCCTCGCTGGTTTCAGCGTCGTCATCTGAAAACTCGTCGTCGTCTTCGTTGAGATCCACATCTTCTCCCAAGTCATCTGGAGCGATTTCGTTGATTTCTGCATCATAAGCTTCCACTTCATTTTTTTCATCATCTGGATTTTCATCATCGTATGAAAGAGCTGGATCTGCTTCGTATGCATCTTCGTCTTCTGGATCATCTGCATTGTAGTCAATGGCATCTGAATCACCATCCATAAAGGCATTGACACGTTTTTTCTTAGCTTTTGGTGCTACTTCATCGTCGTCATTTTCTTCAAGAGCGATGATTTCTTCGTCGATTTCGTCCACACCATACCATGAACGAAGACCCCATTTGTTGTCCCCAAGTGAGATGAAGCTACCGTCAAAGTTCAACTCTGTGTAGAACAAAGGCAAAGCTTCGCGGATATCGCTGTTTGATGTTCCAAGGTAGTTTTGAATTTCGTTTACAAGATCGCTAAAATGCATCTCATGATCGCGACCACGAAGTTCTAAGATAGCACGCGCTACCTCAATCATAGATAGTTCACTTTTTTCTTGCCCAGCAAATACTTCTAATTCCAAAGCGTTTCTCCTCATTTATACTACTATCGTCAGAGCGAACAGACTCTGACCTCATTTTATCATTTACTCTTTATTTTACGATAATTTTGCGGAATAGTCAAAGGTTAAGGGAGAGAAAGTGGCAGGATTAGACTAATTCCAATATAAAACTCCTTCCTTTTTCTGTTGCTCCATTTTTCCACAAATCCAAGCGACTTGAAACACCTCCTAGAAGCATGATTGTAGGTGTAGATTTCCTTGACTCTCAATTCTTTCCATCCTTTTACTCGAGCCAATTCAATCAAAGCACTTAGAATCTTTTTTCCAAGTCCTCGATGTTGGTAAGCGGAATTCCCAATCACAATGGGGAGATTATCCTGAGATAGTGTAATATCCCCAATTGGAAACCATTCTCCCTTCTCCTTGACTTCAATCCAAAAAAGCTCACCATGCCGATCCAAATAGGAATACATGGCTTCCAAGGTCGCTTGACTGTAAGGAAGCTTCACCCCATCTACGAGGTAAACCAAGTTCACATCCTGATACCAAGCAAAAGCTTCCTCACAATGATTGACCTTATAATAAGGAACAAAACACAATGCACTACCTTTTCAACAAAAGAGTTGCTGCTTGATTAAAACCATCACACCAGTTATACCATTTTGCTTCATACCCATCTTGAGCTAGGATACGATCTTCTAAATCAAAAACAGAGTAAATCTTTCTTTCCTCGCAAGCTTGCGCATAGAGATGATATAGTTCATCACCACCATCTCTATCCCACTCAGCAGAAATCGTATCCCGACCTGCCAATAAAGCCTGATAAGCCCTGTGATGCCCATCTGTAATCAGCAAACAATCTCCAAAGGCAAGAATACTGATTGGATCGACTTGGATTGTTTCTGCCGACTGGTAAAGCATCTGAATATCTTGCAACTTCTTTTCTGATAAATATAGTTGAGTCGGATGAAAATCTGCTATATTGACTTTCATTTCTTTCTCTCAAGGGAATTCGATACTCACTTCTGTTTGCCTTTAAATCGCCATTGGAAGCGGAGCTTGTCATAAAAGGGAAACTCGATAAACAGGACTCCCAAGCCCACACAGAGACTGGCAAGGACGTCTGATGGGTAATGAACTCCCAGATAGACTCTTGATACCAGCACACTGACTAGGTAGAGGCCAAGGACGATTTGTACGATTTTTCTCCAGACCTGATCTTTAATCCGCTGACTAAGAATAACAATCAAAGTCCCTACCATCAGCGTTACAGCTAGAGAATGCCCACTTGGGAAGGAAAATCCCTTCTCCTCCACCAGATGTAAAATAGCTGGTCGTGGGCGCTGGTAGATATTTTTAAAGGTCACGATTAAAAGACCTGCCAAAGCCAGATTTCCCAGCATGAAGAAACTTTCTATCTTCCATCGCTTACGATAAAAGACAAAAGCTGTAATGACAACCCAAGTGATAATCACTGGGATATCAATCAGACGTGTGAGGGATCGAAAAAGAATAGTCAAATAATCTGGTAAGTCTCCTCGAATGGCAGTCTGAATCGATTGGTCAAAATTGACCAACATTTCAGGGTAAAATTTGACCATATAGCCAAGAATAACGAAAAGTAAAAGGGCAAAACTGCCCTTCATTAAAAATGTTTGTTTATCTTTCATAGTGTTTTAAGGTTGGTTTCAAAAGGACGTACAACAACCAGAATGAAACGGAAAAGATTACACCCTCAATCAAGTTAAAAGGTAATACCATGGTCATTAGGTAGTTGGAAAGTCCCAAAATTTTTCCAATATCAAAGTTAGCAAACTTAGCGTACAAAGGAACAGCATAAACATAGTTGAGAACCAACATGGCCAAGGTTAAACCAACAGTTCCAGCTAGAGAGCCTAGTAGGAAACGAAGGGTTGTCCGTTCCTTTTTCCAAATCAAAGCAAATACGATGACAAAAACTCCCAAAGCTACGATATTCATCGGCAAACCAATGTAAGTATTCACTCCTTGGCTGTTAAGAAGCAATTTCAATAGTGAGCGAAGCAAGAGCACTCCTAGAGCAGCAGGCAAATCCATGACCACCAGACCCACAAGGACTGGCAAGATACTAAATTCGATCTTGAGGAAAGATGCCGCTGGTAAAAGCGGAAAGTCAAAGTACATCAGCACAAATGAGATGGCTGATAGAATTGCAATGGTCGAAAGTCGACGTGTGTTTGTCATAACAGGTTCCTCCAATTTTCTATAAAATCAGAAGAAGTTGGAAAGGATTCCTCTATCTATTCTCACTTTTTATATCCCAAAAGTTCCCTCCTACTCTATTAAAGAAAAACAAAGCAAGTGGTTACAATCCGGCTATAAATCTATCAAAACAGACAAAGCTATTCTTTCGTCTTCTCCCATCCAGACTATACTGTCGGTTGTGGAATCTCACCACATCAGCTTGCGCTCGCGGACTTCTTTAAAGAGAAGGAAATAGAGATTTTTCTTTTAGACTAGGCGACAAGCTGTAGGCATAACTTCTGGTTAGGCAAAGCTTGTCAACAAAGTATAAAAGGAAAAGATCATTTCCTAGTTAAAGTCACCGCCGGTCGGGAATCACACCCTGCCCTGAAGACTCTTTTATCATAACAAAAAACGCTTGCAAGCGCAAGCATTTTGTTCATTTTCATTTTCATTTTTTATTTCAATTTATCCACTTCATAGGTATGAACAAGCTCAAGACCTGCAAAGTTCTGCTGGCGAAGAGCCTCATAGACAATCATGCAGACGGTATTAGACACATTGAGACTGCGGACATGTTCATCATTCATAGGAATACGGAGAGCTTTCTCAGGATGTTCTCGCATAAAGTCCTCCGGCAAGCCCTTGTCTTCACGTCCAAATAGAAAATAATGATCTTCGTTAGTAGATAAATCCACATCAGAATAGACTTTTTCTGCGAATTTTGAAATCAGATAGAGTTTGCCCTTCATCTGAGACATGAAATCCTCCAAACTCTCGTAAAAATAAATCTCTAGCTTATCCCAATAATCCAAACCAGCTCGCTTCATCTTGCGGTCATCAATAGGAAAGCCCATAGGCTTGATGATGTGGAGGGGAGAATTGGTCGCAGCGCAAGTACGCGCGATATTGCCCGTATTTTGTGGAATTTGAGGTTCAAATAATACAATGTGATTTGTCATGACTTGCTTCCTTTCACCATTGCAAAAAAATAGCCACACTGCCCGGAGTCAAGCTCAGCAAACAGCGTGGTTAAGGCATCGTTAACTTACCTCACAACAGGTTTGAAGTAAATCAGCGAAACTACTTTCTTAGTATAACACTTTCAGAATCATTGTCAATAGAAATGACTTGATTTTTTCAATTTTTTCAAGCTATTTCCAAGGGTTGTAAAATCGTCCCTGATTCTGCAAGATAAGTAGTAAACTAACTACTAAAAACAAGGTTGCCAAGAGCAAGGTAATATAGTCTCCTTTTTTCAAGGCCTGATAACTATACCATGTGCGTTTTTTCTCTTTCCCAAAGCGGCGAAGCTCCATGGCAGTCGCAATGGTATCAATGCGTTCTAGCGAGCTAAAAATCAAGGGCGTAATAATGAGCAGATTGCCTTTGATTCGTTGCATAAGAGAAGCTTTCTTGGATAATTCCATCCCACGCGCCTCCTGAGACATCTTGATAGTAAAGAATTCTTCCTGCAAATCTGGAATATAGCGCAAGGTCAGGCTGACAGAATAAGCAATCTTATAGGGCACACCAATTTGATTTAAACTGGAAGCAAACTGACTAGGATGGGTTGTCATCAAAAAGATAATAGCCAGAGGAATGGTGCAAAGATACTTAATGGCCAAATTTAGCAGATAAAAGAGCTCCTGGCTGGTTAGAGTGTAGACACCGATTCCCTGCCAAATCACACTTCTCTCTCCATAAAGTCCAACCCCATACTCGGGAGAAAAGAGATAGACCATCAAAACGTTTAAAACGGCAAATACCGTCGCAAAAACGGCTACAAAGGAAACATCTTTAAAGCGAATTTCTGATAAATAGAGGAGAAAGACTGAAAAGATGGCAATCAGCAAGAGCATTCTGGTATCATAGCTAATCATGGCCGCCAATGATACCAGAATGAAAAAGAGAAGTTTCCCAGCTCCCGACAAGCGATGAATCACAGTATCTCTATGCTGGTAACCGATTAATTTAGCTTGCATCCCTCTCTCCTTTCTTTGTAAAATGCCGTTAAATCCAGTGGATCCACATCTAGTTTCTTAGCCAAGTTAAAGATGGAGGTTTCTTTTAGATTGGCTTTTACTAACAGCTCAGGATCGCTCAACAGACTGGCTGGAACAGTATCGGCAATCAATTCTCCATCCACCATGACAAGGACCCGGTCTGAATAATCCAGCATCAATTGCATATCATGGGTAATCATGACAATGGTATGCCCTTTTTGATGTAACTCTTCGAGAAATTCCATAATCTCAGTATAGTTCTTCTGATCTTGACCTGCAGTCGGTTCATCTAGGAGAATAATTTCAGCTCCTAAGACCAAAATTGAAGCAATGGTGACACGTTTTTTCTGACCAAATGACAGGGCAGAAATAGGCCAATTACGGAATTCATAAAGTCCACAGATTTTCAAGGTTTCATAGACTCTCGTTTCAATTTCCTTCTCATCCACACCTCGCAAACGGAGCCCTAGAGCCACCTCATCAAAAATCATATTGGTTGAAATCATTTGATTAGGATTTTGTAGCACATAGCCTACTCGTTCCGCCCGCTCTGCAACAGAATCGCCTTTTATATCCTGTTTTTCCCAAAGATAGCGTCCTTCCGTCTGAATAAAGCTACTTATAGCCTTGGCTAGAGTTGATTTCCCTGCTCCATTTTTTCCGACAATAGCAATCTTTTCACCCTTTTTAATATCTAAATGTAGGGATTTTAAAATCGGTCTATCATCATAAGAGAAAGACACGTCCTCTAATTTAAAGAGTGACTGCAATTCTGGAGTTTCTTTTGCCAGTTCATTCTGCAGCTGAACCTGACCTTTTGAGATAGACATGTTATCCAGATTCGCTAACTGTTCTTTCTTGACTAAGTCCACACCTAATTGACGGAGAGTCGTTAGATAAAGGGGTTCTCGAATTCCATTTTGAGTCAATAAATCAGTTGCAAGCAACTGGTCAGGGCTCCCATTAAAAAGGATACGACCATCGTTTATCAAGACAATCCGATCCACAGGGCGATGCAGAACATCCTCCAAACGGTGCTCGATAATAAGAGTCGTCGTCCCCTCTTCCTTATGAATCTGGTCAATCAATTCGATAATATCCTGACCTGACTTGGGATCTAGATTGGCGAGTGGCTCATCAAACAAGAGAATCGGACTTTCATCAATCAAGACACCAGCCAGACTGACTCGCTGCTTTTGTCCACCTGACAAATCCTGAGGGCGCTGATCCAGTAAAGGAAGAAGGTCCAGCTTTTCAGCCCATTTATAAACACGACCTTTCATCTCATCTAGGGCTGTCACATCATTTTCCAGAGCAAACGCCAAATCTTCTGCCACAGACAAGCCAATAAACTGCCCATCTGTATCCTGCAAAACTGTGCTAACCAGATGAGACTTATCATAGATGCTCATATCAAAGGCTGTTTGACCCTTTATCAAAAATTCTCCATATGTCTGACCCTTGTAAATATTGGGAATAATCCCATTCAAACACTGACCCAAGGTAGATTTACCTGATCCAGATGGTCCAACAATTAAGACTTTCTCTCCCTTGTAAATGGTCAAGTCTATCCCTTGCAAGGTCGGTTCTTGTTGTGTTTCATACCGGAAAGAGAAATCCTTCCACTCAATTATAGCTTCTTTCATCTTACTCTCTTCATTCGCTTCTTAGACTTCTATTTTATCATAAATCAAGCCCTTCTTGCAGTCTCTTCTCTTAAAATCTTAGCGCCAAAAAGATTCCTATCCTAGCTTACTTGCCTAACTAATCTATAAACATCGAAAAAGACTAGTTGCCCAGCCTTCCCCATCATTTTATACTCTTCGAAAATCTCTTCAAACCACGTCAGCTTCGCCTTGCCGTAGGTATGGTTACTGACTTCGTCAGTTTCATCTACAACCTCAAAACCATGTTTTGAGCTGACTTCGTCAGTTTCATCTACAACCTCAAAACACTGTTTTGAGCAACCTGCGACTTGCTTCCTAGTTTGCTCTTTGATTTTCATTGAGTATTAGTCCTTTTTCAAACTTCCTGCACGAGTTTGAGTTCCTGCATAGGCAAGTAAGAGAAGAGTTCCTGCAATAGCTACAGATACACCATTGGCAATTCCCGCAACAATCCCTTGTGCAAATACTTTTTCTGCCGCTTCTTGATAAATCACAACATCTCCAAGTGGTGCCAAGACACCCCAAACAAGGGAATTTGCAAGTAGTTGAATGAGGTTAAAAATAAGAATATCTTTCCAGTCAAAAACACCATTGATCACTCGAACGTACTTTCTAAAAAGTCCCACAACTAAACCAAAGAGTCCGCTAGCGATAATCCAAGTCCACCATAGACCATAACCAGCAAGAGAGTCCTTGATTGCATGACCAATCAACCCGACAAGCAAACCGATAATCGGTCCAAAAATAATAGAAAGTAGCGCTTGTACCGCATACTGAAGCTGGATGCTTGTATTTGGAACAGGGGTTGGAATGTTGATCATCCCGATGACGACAAAGAGGGCAGCGCCAATTCCGACAGCAACAACTTGTTTAATTGTAAATTTGATTTCCATACTATTCTCCTATTTTATCCTTCTATTTTCTTTATTTCAATGGTCCAAGATGAACCGACACCTACATTATAGGCCTTGGCAAAGGAACCTTGGTTGATAGCCAAACCTAAACGATAGAGAGAGTTGATGTAAAGGATGGGTTGCCCAATTCTCACATCTGCAAATGATTTGCCATAGACAACCTGATTTTGATAGACCAGCATATCAGCATGATAGATGGTCACTTCAAAACGATCACCAAATTCTGGTTCCAGCTTGTAAAATTCTTCCCGTGTGATAGAGGTCCAAAGCGAACCGAAACGCACATCCAGAATATCAATGGCTCCCTTCACCAGATGATCTTCTATGATGGTCGCTACGACTGGAAGCTCTACAATCTGTTCCACACTGAGCTCTGGCCCTACTTCCTCAAAAGTAATGTGACCACTGGCCAGTTTAGCACCAGTATAGGCATAGACATCACGACCGTGGAAGGTATAAGAATGCTCTGTGTTTTGACGCCTATTGGCCACCTCAGAAATCTCACGAATGGCTACAATGCCAACGTGTTTCTTGATAAAGGAAAGCGTCCCATTATCTGGCGTGACAATGTATTGATTTTTTGCAGTCTTGGCAACTACACTCTTACGTTTCGAACCGACACCTGGATCGACAACCGATACAAACGTCGTTCCCTCAGGCCAGTAATCCACCGTCTGAAAGAGACGATAGCTCCCCTCGAAAATATTATAAGGCGTGATATCGTGCGTCAAGTGATGGATTTTTAAGGTTGGAGACTCTTCTAAAGCCACTCCAATCATAGCCGATACCGCACCATCAACCAAACCAAAGTCTGATTGTAATACCAGTAAATTATTATTCATTTTATCTCCTTGTATATCCTTTATCATACCATATTTCAGAGAAAGTCGCTAATAGCTATTTCAATTGGTTAGGGTATAGTTTTACCTTATAGCGAATTTTCACTAAAAGCTCTTGTTATTAGCTAGTAGGTGCATTTTTTCTTGAAAAAGGGTATGATAGTTACATCATGAAAAAGTAGGTTTTATTATGAAAATTATCCTTGTCGGAGGGGGAAAAGTTGGTTTTGCCCTCTGTCGCTCCTTGGTTGCAGAAAAGCATGATGTTTTGCTGATTGAGCAAGACGAAGCTGTTCTCAATCATATTGTCAGTCGCTTTGATATCATTGGTATCCTTGGTAACGGGGCCGATTTTGCCATTCTTGAGCAAGCCAGCGTCCAAGATTGTGATATCTTTATCGCCCTGACTGAGCACGATGAAGTCAACATGATTGCAGCAGTTCTAGCCAAGAAAATGGGAGCTAAAGAAACTATCGTTCGGGTGCGGAACCCTGAATATTCTAACTCTTATTTCAAGGAAAAGAATATTCTCGGTTTTTCTCTTATCGTTAATCCTGAGCTCTTGGCTGCCCGCGCTATCGCGAATATCATTGACTTCCCCAACGCCCTGTCTGTCGAACGCTTTGCTGGTGGACGCGTTAGCCTCATGGAATTTGTCGTCAAGTCCACCAGCGGTCTTTGCCAAATGCCCATTTCTGATTTTCGTAAAAAATTTGGTAATGTCATTGTCTGTGCGATAGAGAGGGATCATCAAATTATCATTCCAAGCGGTGACATGACTGTACAGGATAAAGATAGAATCTTTGTCACTGGTAACCGTGTCGATATGATACTCTTCCATAATTATTTTAAATCACGCGCCGTGAAGAGCCTTCTCATCGTTGGGGCAGGTAGAATTGCCTATTATCTACTTGGTATTCTCAAAGATAGTCGTATCGATACAAAAGTCATTGAAATCAATCCTGAAATCGCCAGCTTCTTTAGCGAGAAATTCCCAAATCTCTACATCGTTCAAGGAGATGGAACCGCAAAAGATATCCTGCTGGAAGAAAGTGCTCAACACTATGATGCCGTTGCGACTCTAACAGGTGTCGATGAGGAAAATCTGATTACATCTATGTTCCTTGACAGGGTAGGTGTACAGAAAAATATTACTAAGGTCAATCGTACCAGTCTCCTCGAGATTATCAATGCGCCTGATTTTTCAAGTATCATCACACCTAAAAGCATCGCTGTAGATACGATTATGCACTTTATTCGTGGTCGAGTTAATGCCCAGTATTCAGACCTTCAAGCCATGCACCATCTAGCCAATGGCCAAATTGAAACCCTGCAATTCCATATCAAGGAAGCCAATAAAATGACTGCCAAACCTCTTTCTCAACTGAAATTGAAAAAAGGGGTTCTTATTGCAGCCATTATTCGAAAGGGCAAGACTATTTTCCCAACTGGGGAGGATATGTTGGAAGTTGGAGACAAGCTCCTAGTAACAACCTTGTTGCCAAACATCACCAAGATTTATGACTTGATTGCGAGGTAAGAAATGAATAAAAGTATGATTCGTTACCTCCTTTCAAAGTTACTTTTGATTGAAGCTGTTCTCCTCTTGGTTCCTGTGGCTATCGCTGTCTATTACCGTGAATCGAGCCAAGTCTTTACAGCCCTCTTTTCGACCATAGGGATTCTCGTATTGTTAGGCGGTTCAGGGAGTTTACAGAAGCCAAAAAATCAACGGATTTATGCCAAGGAGGGAGTCTTGATCGTTGCCCTCTGTTGGATCCTTTGGTCTTTCTTTGGTGGTCTCCCCTTTGTCTTTTCTGGGCAAATCCCTAGCGTTATTGATGCCTTTTTTGAAATTAGTTCTGGGTTTACAACTACTGGAGCAAGTATTTTGAACGACATTTCGGTTCTCAGCCGTTCCCTCCTCTTCTGGCGAAGTTTTACCCACTTGATTGGAGGGATGGGAGTGCTTGTTTTTGCACTTGCTATTATGGACAATGCCAAAAATAGTCACCTAGAAGTAATGAAGGCTGAGGTTCCTGGTCCTGTCTTTGGTAAGGTTGTATCCAAATTAAAAAACACTGCCCAGATCCTCTATCTCCTTTACATAGCCCTCTTTTCCCTCTTTGTCATCATCTATTATCTAGCCGGTATGCCTCTCTACGATAGTTTTGTCATTGCTATGGGGACAGCGGGAACTGGAGGATTTACCGTCTATAACGATGGAATTGCCCACTATGGTAGCTCACTGATTACCTATCTGGTTAGTATAGGAGTTTTGGTTTTTGGGGTAAATTTCAATCTCTACTACTACCTTATGCTCCGTCGGGTTAAGGCCTTCTTTGGAGATGAAGAGCTTCGGGCTTACTTGGTCATCGTGCTGGTTTCTACAGGCTTGATTAGCCTCAATACTCTCTACCTCTACCCAGGATTTTCCAAAAGCTTTGAAATGGCCTTCTTCCAGGTTTCCAACATCATTACAACAACTGGTTTTGGATATGGAGATATTACCAACTGGCCCCTCTTCTCCCAGTTTATCCTCCTCTTCCTCATGACAATCGGTGGTTCTGCTGGATCAACTGCAGGTGGACTCAAGATTATTCGAGGCCTCATCCTTTCAAAAATTGCCAAAAATCAAATTTTGTCCATTCTATCTCCCCACCGTGTTTTGACTCTCCATGTGAATAAAACGGTGATTGATAAGGATACCCAGCATAAAATTCTCAAGTACTTTGTCATCTATGCTATGATTTTGCTATCCCTTATCTTTATTGTCAGCATAGATAGCAATGATTTTCTGATCGTGACCAGCGCTGTCTTTAGCTGTTTCAATAATATCGGGCCTATTCTAGGAACCACTTCTAGTTTCTCAATCTTTAGTCCTATCTCAAAAATTCTCCTCTCCTTTGCAATGATTGCAGGCCGCTTGGAGATTTACCCAATCCTCCTTCTCTTTATGAAGAGAACTTGGTCTAAGAGATAAAATACAAAATCCCTCTTTTTACAATTGTGAAAGAGGGATTTTTATATTAAAAAGGGGGAACGTTTTTAAATCCAAGCCTGTCTGTAAGCAAAGTCCTTACTCAAATAAAAGATGGAAAAACTTACTACACAGCTTGGTAATGCTCCAATACAAATTGTAAGGATTTACTTGGACTCTTTGTTAAATGAATATATTCCATTCCTCTGGTAGCAACTATCTGAATACCTAATCTTTCTGCATCCACCTTCATCTCTCTATAATAACTCCGAACTTGTGGAGCCAGAATAATTAAATCATAAACACCCATAATATCATAATGAGCTCCGTACGCTCCTGAATTCGCAATCACTCTAACTTCTGCTAATTGAGCGCCCTCGTTAATTGCATTGGCTAATTGCGCACTTGTTCCAGACCCTGCACAAAGAACCAGTACTTTCAACTCCTTACTTTTTATTTCATCTAACTCACCAGGCATTATTTCACTTGTCTCCTCCTCTAAAATAATATCATTTGAGCTTACAACATCTTCTTTCATCAGTAACTGTCTATCATACGCTCTACAGAATGGCAAATAAATCAATATGTCGACAACTAACATCAAAGATAAAAATACAAAGGAGATAGATTGAAAATTCGTTCCAATTAACAATCCCAAGGGACCAGGAAAGGCCCAAGGTAACTGGATATAAAATCCATTCATTCCAAAGAAATCAATAAAGACCTTTCCTAGAAATACATTTACTGGTGGAGTCATCAAAAAAGGGACAAAAAGATAGGGATTCAAAATAACAGGCATACCAAATAGAAGAGGTTCATTTACCGCAAATAAAACAGGAGTAATTGTAGCTTTACCTACCGATTTTAATTGTTTAGACCGCATAAAGAAAATCAAAATAAATGGTACAACAAAGGTAGCCCCCGTTCCTCCAATAGCAGCGATATAATTCCCGAAATTAGGTGTTAAAGAATGATAAGGGAACTGCCCATTTGCAAGAAGTTGAGCATTCTCTTCCATATTGCTCAGTTGTAAAGCTGTAACAGCAGGTAAGACAATAGATGGTCCATGAATTCCAACAAACCAAAGCAAAGCACACATAAACCAAATCAACATCATAGCAGGATATGATTCTACCCCCTTAAAAATAGGAGTCAATAGTTGTTGAAATACTTGGGCAAAAGGAACATCTAAACTAAACCGAGATACAATATCTAACAAACCACTAATAAGTAAAACAAAAGAAAAAGGAAAAATATCTCTAAAAGCTTGTGATATAGCCCCAGGAACTTCCTTAGGTAAATGAATAGTAATGTCTCGCTTAATACAGAATCGGTAAACATTTACAGTAATAAAGGCACTGACAAACGAAGTTATCAATCCTTGAGATCCTAAATAGTTTGTCGACAAACTTGTAGATCCCGTCTTCTCATCAACTACAAGCGTTACAGTTAATACCAGATAACTACATATGGCTGCCAACATTACAGAAATATCATTTATTACCTTTCCAGGAGGCATTTTTCTATTAACATTTCCAGCCAATGACTTTGCAACTGTCCCTGAAACAATAACACCCAAAACTCCCATGGTTAACATATACACTTTTCTCATCCAGACAATAGCTGGACTCGGTAACTCTACTCCGAAATTTTTAGGAATCATAATAATAATCATCAAAAAGCTTGAAAACATAATTAAAGGCATAGTAGCAATGAATCCATCTTTAATAGCCATCATATAGTTATTAGTAGAAATTTTTTCAAATTTCCCTTGTTGCTTTTCAATGGCAGCGACTAGCTTATCCATAAAACTCCTCCTATAAAAAATTCAACCTCATATTTAAAACATATTAAACATCATTCAAATCGCTAACCTTAATTCCGTTTTAGCCCTTTTACCCAAAGAGCACTTTTCTTAATATATCTCTTCTGTGTTTCATAATCAACAAAGAAAAGACCATATCGCTTATTGTAGCCATTCGCCCAAGAAAATTGATCTTGCAAAGACCATATAAAATAGCCTTGAATATTGACTCCCCTATCTCGAGCCTCTAAAACTTTGTGTAAATGTTGCTCAATATAACGGATTCTCTTACTGTCATCAATAATATCATTCTCGCCCTCTGGCTTAACTTCTTTAAGGGCTGTACCATTTTCAGTTAAATAAATGACCGGATGTTGAGGATATTCTTCTTTGATACGAAGCAACATATCAAATAACCCTTGAGGATAAATATTCCAATCCCAATCTGTTGTCGGAATACCAGGTTTTTTTACAAATTCACCTAGAGCATTTAATTTAAAAGAAGACTGTCCTTTTATTCCTGTTGAATTAAATTCTTGTCTATTTTCACCTTTGTATTCACGAATAAATTCTGAACGATAATAATTCATCCCAAACATCGTATTAAGAGCTGCAGCTCTCTTCATAATTTCTAAATCACCATCTTCAATAATAAAGCTAGAATTATTAGCTTCCAATATTTGATTCAAGTGAAAAAGCGTGTCCTCACTGTAGTAGCCCAAAAAAGTTCCATCTAATAGAAATTTATTATTATAAACATCATACCGTTTAGCTGCCAAAATATTTTCTTTTTGCCCATCAATAGGATAGCCTGGCTTTAAAGCATGAATACAACCTACCTTTCCCTCAATCCCTAATTGATGAAATTCGAGGACTGCAAGAGCATGCGCCAACAACATATTATGATTCGCTTGAATTGCTTCAGATAATTGAAAATGATGATTTGGAGGAAACTGACCTCCTATATATTGACCTGCAGCAAGAGACATCAGTTCATTGATTGTAAACCAATGCTTGACTTCTGTAAATTCTTGGAAACAAAAGCGAGCATATCGTATGAAACGATCAATATTCTCTCTATTCAACCAATCCCCTGTTTCTAACATTTTCTGAGGCGAATCAAAATGATGTAAAGAAACAAACGGAATCACATTATGTTTTAAGCAAGACTGAAAAACTCTATGGTAATAATGAACAGCTAATACATTAGCATCTCCATCTATATCAGGAAATATACGAACCCAAGAAATAGATAAACGCAAAGCCTGCAAACCATGTTCTGCCGCCAAAGCTATATCCTCTTCGTAACGATAATAAAAATCACTAGCTGGATCTGGTAAGAACGGACTATTTTCTTGCAAATAAACATCCCACATATTTATTCCTTTGCCATCTACCCTAGTTGCACCCTCTACTTGATAAGCAGCGGTAGCAGCTCCTAATAAAAACTCCTTCGGTAAGACTTTAAACTGTAAATTTTCCATGACTAATCCTCATTGCAAACCAATATGTTCTTCAATCTTTCGAATTCGTTCATATTCATCAATAAAAAACTTTACCTGATCATACAATAGCATCGTTGTCATCAAAGTATCTTGACCATGAATCATAATAAAGCTCACTTCAAAATTATCTCCATATGCCTCCTCCGCTAATAAATTAGTCTGTTCTCGATGGGCAGACACTATTGAGTCGTTTGCAGACTCAACCAATTCTCTTGCCTGTTCAAAATATCCATCTCTCGCAAACGCCAAAGCATCCATCAAATCTGACCTTGCATCTCCTGCGTAAGCGACAATTGTAAAACCAAGCATATTTATTTCTTCTTTTGATTTCATCTTTCTTCCTCCTCAATCTTGATCCATCTTTTACACATCATTATTAAAAGGACTTCGCTACGATATAAATAGAAAGTCGACCCTAAATATCTTAAAAATCCTTAAATTTCATAATATTTAGGATCAATCTTCTCTGAATACCTTGGTTCATTTTCTATACTTATGATTTATAAGTGGAAACCAGCGTAATTTTTTGCTACTTCAATTACACGATAAACATCCAAATTAGATTGGAATAGCAGTTCGTGCCCACGGATATAATTCAACACATTTCTCCATTCATCTTGAGTTTGCCTTGTTTTTCCGGTTGCTTGAAGATATAAAGCCTTCGCCATCTTAACAACATATTCACGATGATAACTGAGCTGTTTCCATTCATCCTTTTGACTATTTAATAACTTAGAAATATTTTCCTCAATAATTGGCAAAAAATTATCAGCTAGATTGTAAGCTATATAATAATGATTCGCTAAAACATCATTTTGACGACTGCCAATTGCATTAAAATAATCACATGAGGAATAACTGGATAATTTTTCTAAATATTCAACAACAGACTGCCAATTTGACCCATACAAAGCAGAAAAGTATTCTTCAATCAATTCTTCATAACTTCTTGTCTTCTTCCAGAGCATTTCCCCCATAACATAATTAGGAAAATTATGAGGGAATCCGGCACGTAATTCTTGACACGAAATGTAACCGTTCAAATGTAGGTTAGAAAGATAAGATACATCTCTGTAAATGGTTTGACTAATTTTCATATAGCCTAAATCGCCATAATGAGCACGCCCTAAAGGATAGTCATATACGAAACTATCTCCTTTAAATGTTTTTTGCCACTCAAAAAGATAAGATAAATTTTCCTCAAGAGAATTCGGAAGTATAATTTTATTACGCAGATAAGGTTTAGGCGTAGGTATGGAATTGTCAAAATCTACATCTGCATAACTCATTTCAAATGTTCTGGTAATCGGTGCAAACATCATGGTAAAGCGTTCAGGATTATCTAATTTTTCTTTCTGAGGCGCCCATAGCAACTCATGGTAAAGCAGAAAACAAATCTTTGTATCTAATCCCTCACTCGTTAAAGCCCTATCCAATTGATTGAGAATACGAATATACTGATCCGAAACCAATTCTTGTCTACAGTTTTCGCATTCACAAATATTATTACGAGCATCCGACAACCATACATGTAAGTAGTTAACATCAGGTCTTTTCTTGGCATAATCCTTGATAATTTCTACCATCTTATCCGCCACATCTGGATTTGAAAAATCCAGACTGGTTAAAATCGGAGCCGTATTAAATAATTCTCGTTTCCCGTTTATTTCAGCGACATAGGGTTTCTTCTCCTCTGAAATACTAAGACCTGATTCCCAGCCAAATTTTGAAGAGTAACCTAAAACCTCACCTGTCCATCCATGACCAACACGATGATGAATAAGACCTCTTTTTTGCAATTCTTTATCCAACCTATCACTCAATTCTTGTACTAATTCATTTGAGAATTTTTCTTTATTTAGGTATGGATTAAACTCATGTTCATACCAACGTTTCAAAAAAGAGTAAGGATTTTCAAACTGGATGAAAAAACTGTTCATCCCAATCTTAGGTAGCCAATCAATGAAATCTAGTATATTTTCAAATGAATCCGCTCCCTCTATACATACTCCCCTATGATAGTAACTGGCTGTTTCATCTATAGATAGCTGTTTATCTAAAAAATTTTCAAATCGTAACTCTGGAACAAAGTCATGTCTGCGCCCTGGTCTAGTATACACAACCCCAAATTCATGAAACATTCGGTAAATTCCAATAAGTAAACCTACAATTGTATTAGACTCAATTCTCCCCTTACCCTTGTCTAATGAGATAAGAACATGGTCTTTTCTGTCCTCTTTATTGACTAATCCTACAAAAATATCCGCTTCCTTCTCCTCGACAAGCTCTATGTTAGTCTTAAAGACCCGATTCATATAGTAACTTAATTCCTCTAAGGCAAAGCTAGAATAAGTATTTTTCTGTTGATCAAATACTCTGATAACCATCTTATTTCCCTCCAACAGTAGCTTTTTCTTTTTCAAGATTGCGTTTATCTGCAATTTTGAAAAATGGATAATAAATTGCTACAGAAACCAAAATCAAAACAACTTGTAATAGAGCTCCTCGCCAACTAGCTCCTGTCGCAAGGAAGCCTCCTATGATCGGTGGCATTGTCCACGGAAGGATTACACCTGTTGTATAGGGTACTAATCCTACAGCCATTGATACATAGGTAATCAAGGCATTGATTGTAGGAGTAGCAATAAACGGAATCAGCATAATCGGATTTAAAACTGTTGGAAACGTAAATAGAATAGCTGTATTGATATTAAAAATAGACGGTATAATAGCTAGCTTACCTAATGTTTTATTCGCACGACTCTTACTAAATAGGAAGAGACAAATCGCAAGACCAATAGTCGCTCCACCGCCACCAATAAATACAAATAAATCTTTAAACGGTAATGTAATAATGTGTTGGAGTGTTTGTCCTGCAGCCACAGCTTCTTGGTTTTCTGTAGTAAATTGTAACCAAACTGGGTCTACAAAAGCATTTAAAACTTGTCCCCCATTAACTCCACAGAACCAAAAGAATGAGTTTACAATAACACATAGAATCATACCTGGAAGCGTTCCTGCAATTAACTTAAGCGGTGTTCCAACAATTGCACCTAGGAGTCCGTTGAGACCTCCTGCAACTCCTGCCACTTCAAGACCTTTTAAGACCAGAGCCCACAAAACAAAAGTAGTAAAGCCAGGTAAAAGAGCTGAAAATGATTTACTTACCACATCTGGGACACCACTTGGCATTTTTATCGTAATTCCGCGCTGGATAAACATACGATAAATCTCTGCTGTAACCAATCCAATAGTAATCGCCATAAACAAAGAAGATGCATTCAGGCTAGAAAATGGTATTGCGCCGCCAAATAACTGCTTGACCTGCTCCCCATTTTTATCATAAACCATACTCGAAAAACGAGGTGCCATCAATACAAAACTGGATAAGGCTATGATCCCTGCCGACGGACCATCTGTACCATATCCTTCCGACAACCTGTAGGCAATACCGAAACAAGCGACCAAGGAGATAATCGCTACTGTTGACTGATTCATAGTTGTCAAGATACTTAGCAATCCAACACTATTCAGCCAATTTGTAAAAGCCTCTTGAGGCCAACTGATTAGAATAAGAAATAAAGAGCCGACTAAAATCAAAGGCATTGCCATCATAAATCCTTCACGAATAGCTTTCAAATGCCGTTGGTTGCCAACTTTTTCACCAAACGGAGCGACTTTTGTTTCTAAAAACGCTAAAATATTGTTCATCACCGGAACTCCTTTTTTTATTTTTTATAAATTAAATATACCACTAACAGAAAGCGTTGTCAATATATTTTTTGTTGTTTTTACAATATTTTTTTCTTTGTATAGAATAATAATTTTAATTGATTTTTTCTTATGTTTAATATAAAATAAACCAAAGGAGGAAACAAATGATTACAAAACAATCAGCCTTTTTACAAAATAGAGCCACTATACTGGAGTTTCTATATCGAAATCCAGCAACATCCCGTACAGATATTGTTAATGAAACAGGACTTACTCCAGCAACAACGACTAACATCATAAAAGAGCTAAGCGAACAGTCCCTCATATACGAAACTGGTGATGAATTTAGCGAGTTTTCCGGATCTGGAAGACGTAGAAAAACTATTTCTATCACAGATAATATTCCGTATGTTGTTGGAGGTATTGAAATAAACGTCCTAGGTATCTTTCTCAGTCTATGTGACTTGCAAGGGAAAACTCTTTTCGAGACAGAAATTTTGAATGAAGATTATCCTATTTCAGAAATCAATTCCACCATTACCAATATGATAAAAACAGCTATAGAGTACGTCCCTTTGGAAACAAAATTACTTGGATTTGGCTTATCAATACCTGGACATTATAACAAAGACTCCGGAAGTATCATTACAAACAACCCCATATGGGAATCTTTTAATTTATTAAATGTAATTAAAAGATTCAATTTTCCTTTTATTGTAAAAAATAATATCGATTGTATGGCTATAGGACAATACCTTTTTAATCCACACAATACCCCCGATAACTTTATTTTCCTACACGCTGGATTAGGTATTTACACTTCCTTTTTCACAAAAGAAAAAATAGGAGCCTCTAAAAATCCTTATATCGGAGAAATTGGACACACCATTGTCGAATTGAATGGGCAATATTGTGAATGCGGAAAAAAAGGTTGTTTACAAACATATATTTCGGATGCTTGGTTAATCAAACACGCCCAATTATTATTTAAAAATTCCCAACTAACTGTACTAAAAAGCCTTGTAAAGACTGAAAAAGACATTCATTTAGACACCCTTTTAACGGCTTATAATTTAGGCGACTCCGCTTTACGCCAACAAATTGATAAAGGAGTCAATTTATTGGCCACTTCTATTGCAAATCTTCTCCTCATCAATCCTGCTGATAAAATCTATATCAACAGTCAATTGCTTAATTATCAACCTTTCACTCATGAAGTCAGGGATAAAATCCAAGACCAGCTCCACTTCGTTCCCTTTACTCGTAATATAGAAATTGAAATTTTACCTTACAACAAACATCGTGGAAGTATAGGAGCTTGTGCATTAGCTATCGTTGCTTTTTTCATAGAGCATAGCAATGTATTACAAGATATTATTTCACCTTAATATATATTAGAAATCTATAGACCTGTTTAAATCAACTATAACCTGTAGTAGATATCTCGTATTTAGACAATATGAAAACAAGACGACTTCCATATAGGAAACCGCCTTCTCGCTATGTTGAGTGATTTATATTAAAATAACTTTTCTTCTAGCTGCATTTTATTATTATAAAAACATTCATCATAACCCCCAGAACTTAAATAACAATTTTTATTCAAGATACATACTCCTAGAATAAACTTTATATGAAATCCCCATTTTTGTTTTTACAATTCTCCGTATACTCAATGAAAATCAAAGAGCAAACTAGGAAGCTAGCTGCAGGCTGCTCAAAACACTGTTTTGAGCTTGTAGATAGAACTGACGAAGTCAGTAACATCTATACGGTAAGGCGACGCTGACGTGGTTTGAAGAGATTTTCGAAAAGTATTAGTTAAATCTTGTTTAATATCTCTACACCATACTATTTTACATATATTATTTAGCGCCACATAGTACTGAACTCTCTCCAAAAACGGTTATGCCTCTTTGAATAGGGCGTTATCACAAGAAAAGCATCTCCACGTTTCAACTTCATATGGCTCAAAAACAATCAATTGATGCTAAAACCTGTACCTAGATGTTTCGGTTCATAAAACCATGAAACTGTAAAAGTGGATGAAATTGATAGCGATAGTCAAATCAAGAGGCATCATAACTCTAAAAAGTCACAATATATAAGTTCATCCTCGGAAAAATATCATTCTAATTGTTGAAATGCCTACATGAAAAGAAACGTCAAATGCTCATGAAACAACGAATACAGGTATCAAAACTATGACAAAACAAGTCCCTAAATTTACTAAAGACACTGCTCAACTTTACACCTGTAAATGGTTGTTGTATAATAAAGTTACAAAGATGTACGACCACACTGTTGTAAATCATAGTGTTCGCGAATATATTACTGATAGCATTTCTACAAATACAATTGAAAAGGCTGGATAGGCTTTAAACGAAATATGTCAGTGTTTTGGCATTCCTAGCCTTCATATCATTTAAAGAATTGTATAGATAAAATTTTTTCCAATACAGACACTCGTAACAACTGCTTCATTTTTCTACCAACATATTTAGGAACAGGATAAGATACAAGAGGATTAATCCATAGATCAGTTCTATACCAATCTAAGACAAATAAGCTAAAAAAACGATTGATAATAAGCAAATAGATTCCAAATTTTCTCTATCTGCTCATTTTAATAAACAATACTAGTGTAACTATCCTTCCAGTCAGAAGCTTGTCAAATCACACCGAAAATTCTTCTAAAATTTATCTCGTTAGGCAATCAAGCAAAAACTCGACGATAGTACAAACATTATCATACAGGATTGACTTCCTAAATTATATACTTTAGTAAGGTTTTCGGATAAGAAAAAAGGTTCATTTTACATTTCTAAACATTCTTTTCTAAGATGAAAAACAGAATTTTTCGATTGTGATTTAAAGCAACAAGAAGATTTTCAGTATCATCCTATAGATACGAGCTATTTAAGAAAAACTACATTTTTGAATATAAACTAAATTTTATAGGAGGAAGACAATGGATTGGTACGATTATATGATACAGGCATCCAAACAATCACAATTCAACGCAAGCCATTGGTTTCGCTATTTGCGAAAAGTTATTTTTGAAGACTATTCTTATTTAACAAACCAAGATGTAGAAAAGTTGCTAGACTCCGAAGAACTAACCCATTTTCAAAAAATTAGCTTGAAGTATGCCTTTCAAGAGCATACTCCAACTCATAAATATGTGATTTCATTAAATAAACCTGCTAAGTTAACCAATGTTCAAAAATTGATGGAGAAATACAAGCATGGATAAAATGAAACCGGTCTTCCAAGCCCTAAATACGAAATTAATTCAGGAAAATCTGACTTTAACAATTATGGTTATGTCTTAGAATATCATGGTTTACGTGCCACACAAGATGTTGATGCTTTTTATGACCAAAATCAGAAAATCAATGAAATTATTGCTCGTGTAGGAAAACAGTTTAATCTTAACATCCACGAAGAGTTATGGCTCAACAATCATGTTGCAAAGCAAATATGAACAAACAACCTCCCTTAAGTTTATGCGAATCCTTGTACTCATTTGAGAATCTGACCGTTTTAGTAGTCCCTATTGAGTATGTGTTAGGAATGAAGATGATGAGTATCAGAGAGCAGGATTTGAAAGATATTGGTGCAATTATTAAATACAAAAACTTTCATTCACCATTCGATACCTTTAAATATTTAAAAGACATGGGATTTGATACTATTGACCTCTCTGTTCTATTAGAAGGTTTTAGTTATGCTTATGGTATGGATTGGTTAGAAAAATTTTTTAAAGAAAATCAAGATAAACTTCGCGAATTTTATTAACAGTATCAAACAAGATGATTGTCAATTAGCCAGTCGTCTTATTTTTATGATGGAATGAAATAAAATCGGAACAAATCACTTAGAGAATTCCAGTCAATTTCTAGCACTGTTTGAGACGTTTCAGCGAACTATAGTAAAATGAAATAAGAATAGGACAAATCGATCAGGACAGTCAAATCGATTTCTAAGAATGTTTTAGAAGTAAAGGTGTACTATTCTAGTTTCAATCTATTATATTTCAGATTCGGTCCACTATTCCTTCCCAAAAACATTGCATATTGCGCCGAAGGAATTGCTCACACTATCCCAAGCACAAAACCCTCAGTCGATTGACCGAGGGTTCCTTTTCATTATTCAAAAACTTGATTAGCTCAATGCATCCAAGGCATCATCCATTGAAAGAACTTCGTGGAAGACACGTTGTGTCAATTCAGTTTTTTGTTCTGGAGTGAGGTATTTAGTATTTACACAGTATCCAGAGATACGTACGATAACGTCTTCACCTGACATGATTTTTTCGTAAACATCGTTCAAGTCCATAACGTTCAAGTTAACGTGTTGTCCACCGTTTTCGAAGTAACCATCAAGGATTGTTACCAAGTTATCAACTTGTTCATCACGAGTCTTACCAAGAGCGCGAGGTGATACTTGTGTAGTCAATGAGATACCGTCAGCTGCATAACTAAAGTCAAGGCTAGAAAGTGAGTTCAAGTTTTGCAACCAACCACCTTTAGCTTTGTTAGATGGGTTAGCACCTGGTGAGAAGAATTCAAGTTTAGACAAGTTCACAGAACCATCTTCGTTGAGGTATACACCTTTGTGAACTGGTGAGTTACCAGTTTGTTTAGAGTAAGCAACGTTAGATGTGATTGTCAAAAGTGATACTGTAGCTTCTGCGTCTTTGTATAGTTTGTGGCTACGTAGACGAGTTGTGTAAGCTTCGATCAACCATTCTGCCAATTCGTTTGAACGTGGGTCATCTTCACCCCAGCGTGGGTAGTCACCGATTGTTTCGTAATCGTAGATGTAGCCATCTTCGTCACGGATTGGTTTAACTGTAGCGTATTTGATAGCTGACAATGTATCAACAGTGTTAGCAAATCCACAGATACCGAATCCCATGTTGGCACGTTGTTTAGTTGGCAAGAAGGCCATTTGAACAGCTTCGTAGTTGTACCTATCAGTCATGTAGTGGATGATGTTCAAGGCATCTACGTAAGTGTCAGTCAACCAGTCAAGAGATTTTTCAAAGTTCGCTTTAACTGATTCGAATTCAAGAACTTCGTCACGGATTGGTTCGATATCAAATACTTTGTAGTCTTTGTGAACATCGTCGTAACCACCATTCAAACCAGTAAGAAGGGCTTTAAGAACGTTTACACGAGCACCGAAGTACTGGATGTTGTGGCGTTGTTCTTCATTTTCTGGATCAAGTGGAGACACACAGCATGAGATACAGCTCATTTCACCATATCCGTCTTTAGCCATTGTTGTTACACCTTCGTATTGGATAGAAGAGTGTTTGTGGCTCATGTGCATACAGTAGCGACGGAAGTTGTATGGCAATTTGTCAGTCCAAAGAACTGTCAAGTTTGGTTCTGGTGAGTTACCGATGTTGTCAAGTGTGTTCAAGAAACGGTAGTCCATCTTAGTAACACGGTGACGACCGTCGTTACCCATACCAGCCATAGAAGTTGTGATAAAGGTTGGGTCACCTGAGTACAATTGGTCATAAGCTTTTGTACGAGCAAATTTAACTGTACGAAGTTTCATAACGAAATCATCAACGAATTCTTGGATTTCTGATTCAGTAAATGTACCACGAGCAAGGTCACGTTCTGCAAAGATGTCCAATACGATTGGTACACGACCTAGAGATGTAGCAGCACCGTTAATCACACGGCAGACAGCCATGAAAGCAATGTTAACCCATTGGATTGCTTCTTTCACGTTCATCGCTGGTTTGCGAACATCAACCCCGTAAAGGTCACCCAGGCGAACAACTTGTTGCAATGCTTGGTATTGAAGGTTTACTTCTTCACGAAGACGGATTGTTTCTTCATCGATTTCTTTGATTGCATTCCAGTCGTTTACTTTTTCTTGCATCAAGTAGTCTGCACCGTAAAGAGCAAGACGTGCGTAAACACCGATGATACGTCCGCGTGAGTATGCATCTGGAAGACCAGTTACAGTGTGTGCGTGACGAGCGCGACGAATATTTGAAGTGTAGGCACGGAAAATACCGTCGTTAACTGTTGTTACATATTTAGTGAAGATTTCGTGAACAGCTGGGTCTGGTTCGTATCCATTTTCTTTCAAAGTAGTTTCAGCCATACGGATACCACCTTTTGGCATGAAGTTCAATTTGAAGAGTTCATCGTTTTGGATACCGAAGATAACTTCATTTTCTTTGTCGATAAATCCAGCAGGGATATCAGCGATAGATGTTGGACGAGTGTCCATTGGGAAACGAGTTTCTTCGTAGTGTGCTTTAGTTTCTTCTACAATTTTCTTGATGTGAAGTGAACGCTCTGTTGGTCCTGCAAGGAAGCTTTCGTCTCCATCATAAGGTGTGTAGTTAGCTTGTACAAAGCGTGACACACTTGCTTTTTCTTTCCAATCTACGCCTTTGAAGCCTTCCCAAGCTTTGTCAAAAATATCTTGTGCTTCAACAACTGTCTTAACAACCATATTAATGTCCTCTTTTTTCTAGTAACAGTCATCTGTTACATTCATGAGACAAGTATACCATATAGTAACCGATTTCAACAAGTGAAAAATCCCTATTTTTACACTTTCTTTTCTAAAACAGTCTATATTTTATTTCAAACTGTATTATATTTTTGAAAAAATAAAGTCCTTTTTTCTTTTTTTCAGAAAAAAGGGTATAATAAAAGAAAATAAGCAGTAACACTCAATGGAAATCGAAAAGCAAACTAGGAAGCTAGCCGCAGATTGCTCAAAACACTGTTTTGAGGTTGCAGATAGAGCTGACGTGGTTTGAAGAGATTTTCGAAGAGTATAAAAAGGTGCTAGGCATGTTGATTTTTCCTTTGTTAAATGATTTGTCAAGAAAAATCATCCATATTGACATGGATGCCTTTTTTGCTGCGGTGGAAATCAAGGATAATCCTAAACTCAGAGGAAAACCTGTCATTATTGGAAGCGACCCTCGGCAAACAGGTGGACGGGGAGTCGTTTCTACCTGTAGCTATGAGGCTCGAGCTTTTGGTGTCCATTCTGTCATGAGTTCCAAGGAAGCTTATGAACGTTGTCCCCAGGCCGTCTTTATCTCAGGAAATTATGAGAAATACAAAGCTGTGGGACTCCAGATTCGAGCTATTTTTAAGCGCTATACAGATTTGATTGAACCCATGAGCATTGACGAAGCCTATTTGGATGTGACAGAAAATAAACTCGGTATCAAGTCAGCGGTCAAAATTGCTCGCCTCATTCAAAAAGATATCTGGCAAGAACTCCATCTAACTGCTTCTGCCGGTATTTCCTATAACAAGTTCTTAGCTAAAATGGCGAGTGATTATCAAAAACCTCATGGTTTGACAGTGATTCTACCTGAACAGGCTGAGGATTTTCTCAAACAAATGGATATTTCCAAATTTCATGGAGTAGGAAAAAAGACAGTAGAACGTCTTCATCAAATGGGCGTTTTTACTGGTGCTGATTTACTTGAAGTTCCTGAGGTGACCCTAATAGACCGTTTTGGTAGACTAGGCTATGATCTGTATCGAAAGGCTCGTGGCATTCACAACTCTCCAGTCAAATCCAATCGCATCCGTAAATCAATCGGCAAGGAGAAAACCTACGGGAAGATTCTCCGTGCTGAGGAAGATATCAAAAAAGAGCTGACTATTCTATCAGAAAAAGTCGCTCTCAATCTACATCAACAAGAAAAAGCTGGAAAAATTGTCATTTTGAAAATCCGCTACGAGGACTTTTCAACTCTTACCAAACGAAAAAGTCTTGCTCAAAAAACACAAGATGCTAGTCAGATAAGCCAAATAGCCCTGCAACTCTATGAAGAATTAAGCGAGAAAGAAAGAGGTGTCCGCCTATTGGGGATTACCCTGACTGGATTTTAAAGCTCAATGAAAATCAAAGAGCAAACTAGGAAGCTAGTCGCAGGCTGCTCAAAACACTGTTTTGAGGTTGCAGATAAAGCTGACGCGGTTTGAAGAGATTTTCTAAGAGTATAAAACCTTGAAGAGTTGCCCCTTCAAGGTTTTTCTTATACAAATAAACGGACAAAACTGTAAAGTAGCAAAACACTACCAAGCACGATACGGTATTTACCAAAAAGGGTGAAGTCGTGTTTTTTCACATAGCTGGTCAAGAAGCGAATAGCCACCATGCTGACCGCAAAAGCTACTCCCATCGCGACCAAGAGCAAAAACAATTGCCCAAAGCTCAAGAGTTCTCCGGCTTTTACAAATTTGAAAATCTTTAAGGCACTAGCTCCAAACATAACGGGAATCCCAAGATAGAAGGTAAATTCTGTCACAACTGAACGACTGGTTCCATTTAACAAACCACCGACAATCGTTGCACCTGAACGGCTAGTCCCTGGTAAAAGAGCAAGAACTTGGAAGAGTCCGATATAGAAAGCGGTCGTATAAGGAAGCTTGTCCAACTCTGTTACACTTGGCTCGATAGCACGCGCTTTATTGCGCTTTTCCAAATAGATGAAGGCAACCCCGTAGATAATCAACATGAGAGCAACTGAAACCATGTTATGGAAGTGGGTATCAAACCAATCATCAAATTTAAAGACACCAAGTAAAGGTAAAGTAGCAATCAAGACCTTCAACCATAGTCTCCAAGTCTTACGAACTTCCTGTTTGTCCTTGGTCGGTTTAAAAGGATTGAGCTTGTTAAAATAAATCACCATAACTGCTAAAATAGCACCAAGCTGAATCACGACATTAAACATGGACATAAAGGCTTCATTTTGATTTTGGTATTGGATGAATTCCTCTGCTAAAATCAAGTGACCTGTACTGGAAATCGGCAACCATTCCGTAATTCCTTCAACAATTCCGAAGAAGATAGATTTTAAAATTTCAATAAGATACATAGATTACTCCCTATATTATATTTAGCGCAGTTAGCTACTGCCAAAGCCCAAGTGGTATACTTGGAATAAGCCACTGTGGATTAGTTTATTCCCTCCAATCGCTTGACGATTTCCGAAAGGCTCTAACCACAGTTTTTTGTTTCAATTGGTAATGAGTTTGATAACGCATAGACGTTTTATCTCGTCTAAGGTAACAAGGCAAAAAATTCGTGGATAACCAAGTAGACTTGAAATACTATATCTGGAGGTACTCCCATGCTTTATGTGGGCATTGATATCGCTAAAAATAAACACGATGTTACAGCCTTGAATGTTCCAGGAAAAACTGTTCTTAAACCACTCACTTTTTCAAATAATAAAGCTGGTTTTGAACTCTTAGATCTGTCTATTCGACAGCTCAACCAAGACTGTCTCATCGCTCTTGAAGATACTGGACATTATGCCTTTAATCTACTGAACTTCCTGCATGAACAAGGATATAAAGTTTACACCTACAATCCTTTGCTCATCAAGGAATTTGCCAAATCATTATCACTTCGCAAGACTAAAACGGATAAGAAAGACGCTCATGGCATCGCTCTTAAACTTCTTTCTGACCCCAATCGTGAACAATTTCAACACGATAATCGGCAAGTAGACCTAAAAATACTGGCTAGACATATTCATCGTCTCAAGAAAAAACAGTCTGATTGGAAAGTACAATACACTCGTTGTCTTGATATCATCTTTCCTGAGTTGGATAAAATCGTTGGAAAGCATTCAGAATATACCTACCAACTCTTGACACGCTACCCTAATCCTCAGAAAAGGATTGAGGCAGGATTTGATAAGCTGATAGAAATTAAGCGATTGACCGCTTCTAAAATTCAGGATATCCTCTCAGTCGCACCTCGTTCTATCGGAACAACATCTCCTGCTCGTGAATTCGAAATCATCGAAATCATCAAACATTACAAGAGGCTCATTGACAAGGCGGAAACATGTGTCAATGACTTGATGGCTGAGTTCAACTCGATCATCACGACGGTTACTGGGATTGGGAATCGTTTAGGGGCGGTCATTTTAGCCGAGATTCGAAATATTCATGCCTTTGATAATCTTGCTCAATTACAAGCTTTCGCTGGACTGGATTCTTCTATTTATCAGTCAGATCAGATTGATTTAGCTGGAAGAATGATCAAACGGGGTTCCCCTCATCTGCGGTAGGCACTCATACAAGCTGCCAAAGCATGCCCTCGCTTTTCACCTGCTTTTAAGGCCTATCTTAAGACTAAGTTAGAATAAGGAAAACATTACAATGTAGCCATCATCCACCTTGCAAAAAAACTTATCCGAACCCTGTTTTATATCCTAAAAAAGAGCTGCCATTTGACGAACAAAAAGTGATGTAATTTCTGAAATCAACACAGGATTACCTTTGAAAAAATGGACTTTTTCAAGGGCTTTTTGCCGTGCTCTAAAATCATCGCCAAATCATCAAATTGAAATAAGAAATAGTTTAGATAAAACTATTGACTTTTCTTATAGTTTGTCTTTCTTCTATCTTCCATTATATCATACTTTTTCAGTCTATGGTAGCTCTCTTTAAAAGGCTCCGATACTGCCGCCACCTCCGCCTCCAGAGAAGCCACCGCCAGAACTTCCACTTCCAGAAGATACGGAGTAGGTACTTGCTGTATTTGCGACACTAGCATAATGGCTCATTTGCGCGCTTGAATGATAAAACATACTGTGCCAGCCATAAGCTACATAGAGATTGATATCTGGATTTTCAACTTGAATCTGATGAACCTTCATCAAATGACTAACCTTGTCCGCATAGCCAAATAAGGTTGCATAGACCAAGAGACGATTCCAAACAACAATACTTTCCAATTCAGCCTTATCCAGTCGTGCAATCTCACGTAACATATTTTCAAAACTGGTCCAGAGATAGTAGACCTCAGCTCCCGCTTCATTTAGAACACCATCACGATTATCTAGTCGAAGCTTCCAATAATAGAAAACAGACAAAACTAACCCTAGAAAACCAAGTATTGGCAAAGGGAGGTAAAGATAGCCATGAACGTCTAAACTGTACAAGAACAAACCAAATCCGATAAATAGGGGCAAGATAGTCAAGACACCCATACCCACTTGCAAAGCCTTTTCCAAACCAGTTAAAGGACGATAGTAATCTGGGAGCCCCCAGAAGGAAACTCGTTTTCTCACTCCTTCTTGCATCTGGTTCAATACCTCTTCAAAAGAAGATTTGAGTTGAAGCCCTCTTGCTTGAATCCGTTTTTCATCAGAAACTTTGGCTCTACGATAAAGACTATCAGATACCTTGTAATCCGCAAACAAATTGGAAAGAGTTTCTTCTTTTTTACCTGAAAAAGCTAGATTTAGGCAGTCTTTCTCAAAGCTTGACAAACCATCTTCTTTTACTAGCCTCAAACCAACTGCATCTCCTTCTGAAATGATAGAGACATTCCCACGGTCTATCACATCTAGCAAGGTAGCTTGAATAAGTTGATCAAAGGTGAATTTTCCAGCTCCCTTGACCAAGGGACTCACTTCCTCCAAGGAGGTCGAGTAGACTGCTTCTGATAAAACCATAGGCTCTAATTCCATTGGTGGTTCATAGAGACGATGATTTTTGGCATATTTGACTGAAGGAGTGGTCTTTCTTCTATAAATAAAATAGAAGCAGACACTCAATAACAAGGAGATAGAAAGTATCGAAGGGAGGACCCAAGTAACGAGTTGTTTACTCTGATCTTTTTCTCTAACAATCGAATCCTCTATCTTATTAAACTCTTCTAAACGATTCCCTTTCAAGCCCTGATCCCTAGCGCTAGCAAAATCGGTCCGAGGCCAATAGGCATGCAACTCAACTCCACGCTTAGCCGGAAGATTGTCTAAACGGATAGTATAATCAAGGTTACTCTTTTCAATCGTTCCCTCTCTAAAAAGTTTCCCTGTATGGAAAAAGAGTTTTTCAGCCCCCTTGTCTCCCCTTACATGAAATTCAAACTTTTCAATAGACTCTGAACTATCTGTCAGAGGTTGCCAATTTAATTCAGCGATATCATCATAAAGGAAAAGTAAATTTTTTAAGTTCCAGACGAGGTCAACTTCAACTATGTCGCCCTCCTGACCTGGATTATAGACTCTCACAGTATAACCATCCGCTCCTTCTACCACTTCGCTAGTAACGTCTGCTAGTTCAGCACCATTTTTCGCGGCCTGAACCTTTGGATGAGGGTCAATGTCAAACCCGCTAGGCATCTTACCAGCACGTCCAAGTCCCACTATTTGTCCCTTAAAGTCCTCCTCAAACTGGTAAACTATCTTCTGTCTAAACTCTGCCGTATTATCTGCATGAATATACAAATCCCCTTGATAAGAGTTTATCTTGAAATCAATGGCAAAAACAGAGAGTGGAAGAAGGCAAAACAAGCCTAACACCAGTAAGAAAAAAGTTTTTTTCATCAACTAAGCCCCCTTTTTATATTTCTTATCATTATAGCATTTTTTCGTAAGTAAAGGCTTACTTATGTTGAAAAATTACGCATTTTTCGATAAAATAGGAGACAGTTATTTTTTAATAGATCAGAATAGGAGAAATCATGAGAAAAATATACTTATCTATTTTCACAAGTCTCTTGCTGATGCTAGGACTTGTCAATGTTGCTCAAGCCGATGAATATTTACGCATCGGGATGGAAGCAGCATATGCTCCCTTTAACTGGACCCAGGATGATGATAGCAACGGAGCTGTCAAAATCGATGGGACCAATCAGTATGCCAACGGATACGATGTTCAAATCGCCAAAAAAATCGCTAAGGACTTAGGTAAAGAACCTTTGGTTGTTAAAACCAAGTGGGAAGGTCTAGTCCCTGCCCTTACTTCTGGTAAGATTGACATGATTATCGCAGGTATGAGTCCAACTGCAGAACGCAAACAAGAAATTGCCTTTTCGAGCAGTTACTACACTAGCGAACCAGTTTTGCTTGTCAAAAAAGATTCTGCCTATGCAAGTGCTAAATCTTTGGATGACTTTAACGGTGCAAAAATCACTTCTCAACAAGGGGTCTACCTCTACGACTTGATTGCACAAATCCCAGGTGCTAAAAAAGAAACAGCCATGGGAGACTTCGCTCAAATGCGCCAAGCTCTTGAGGCTGGTGTCATTGATGCTTATGTTTCTGAACGTCCAGAAGCACTGACTGCTGAAGCTGCGAACTCTAAGTTCAAGATGATTCAAGTAGAACCTGGTTTCAAAACTGGGGAAGAAGATACAGCTATCGCTATCGGGCTTCGTAAAAATGACAATCGTATTAGCCAAATCAATGCCAGCATTGAAACCATTTCAAAAGATGACCAAGTTGCCTTGATGGATCGTATGATCAAGGAACAACCTGCCGAAGCTACAACAACTGAAGAGACTAGCAGTAGTTTCTTTAGCCAAGTCGCTAAAATTCTTTCTGAAAACTGGCAACAACTCTTGCGTGGTGCTGGTATCACTCTTTTAATCTCTATCGTCGGAACCATCATAGGTCTCATTATTGGACTTGCCATTGGTGTCTTCCGTACTGCTCCTCTCTCTGAAAACAAAGCCATTTATGGCCTTCAAAAACTAGTCGGCTGGGTTCTCAATGTCTACATTGAAATTTTCCGTGGTACGCCAATGATTGTTCAATCGATGGTTATCTACTATGGAACTGCCCAAGCTTTCGGGATCAACCTTGACCGTACACTAGCTGCTATCTTCATCGTTTCAATCAATACCGGTGCCTACATGACTGAAATCGTCCGTGGTGGTATCCTAGCAGTTGACAAGGGACAATTTGAAGCTGCGACTGCTCTTGGTATGACCCATAACCAGACCATGCGTAAGATTGTCCTACCTCAGGTAGTCCGTAACATCCTACCTGCAACTGGTAATGAATTTGTCATCAATATCAAAGATACATCTGTATTGAACGTTATCTCTGTTGTCGAACTTTATTTCTCAGGAAATACCGTGGCAACACAAACCTATCAATACTTCCAGACATTTACAATCATCGCCGTGATTTACTTTGTCCTCACCTTCACCGTAACACGTATCCTACGCTTTATCGAGCGCCGAATGGACATGGATACCTACACTACAGGTGCTAACCAAATGCAAACGGAGGATTTGAAATAATGACACAAGCAATCCTTGAAATTAAACACCTCAAAAAATCCTATGGACAAAACGAAGTGCTAAAAGACATTTCACTCACTGTCCACAAGGGAGAGGTCATCTCTATCATCGGAAGCTCTGGAAGCGGAAAATCGACCTTCCTACGCTCCATTAACCTACTTGAAACACCAACTGATGGACAAATCCTTTATCATGGACAAAACGTCCTCGAAAAAGGCTATGACCTCACGCAATACCGTGAAAAGTTGGGGATGGTTTTCCAATCCTTTAACCTCTTTGAAAATCTCAATGTTCTTGAAAACACAATCGTCGCTCAGACAACTGTCCTAAAACGCGAACGCACAGAAGCTGAAAAGATTGCCAAAGAAAACCTGGAAAAGGTCGGCATGGGAGAACGCTACTGGCAAGCCAAACCAAAACAACTCTCAGGTGGTCAAAAACAACGTGTGGCCATCGCTCGTGCCCTCTCCATGAATCCGGACGCTATTCTCTTTGATGAACCAACATCAGCTCTCGATCCAGAAATGGTTGGAGAAGTCCTCAAAATCATGCAGGACCTGGCTCAGGAAGGCTTGACCATGATTGTCGTAACCCATGAAATGGAATTTGCCCGTGATGTCTCTCACCGTGTTATCTTTATGGATAAGGGCGTGATCGCTGAAGAAGGTAAACCAGAAGACCTCTTCACCAATCCTAAAGAAGACCGAACAAAAGAGTTCCTTCAACGCTATCTCAAATAAAAAGAAAAGGCTGCATCAACCGTGCAGTCTTTTTGCTGTCCTCAAAATGAAAAGGCAGATTCTCTATCTCTACTACTTGAAGGTCAAGAATCCGCCGTTATCCAAAGATTAATCTTCAAATTTTTCATAATTTTTTTCATAGAAATCAATTAGGCCTAGGGCTGTTTCAAATGAAATATTTTTTACTTTTGCACGACCCTGCGCCAGAGCAATGATAGACATTTCACGCGCATTCGTTTCTTTAGAGATACGGTAGCCTGTGATTTTCTTATCACGAACCCAGCCAACAACTGATTCTACTTTTTCAAAGTTTGACTTAGCCATGTTTTTCTCCTATTTTCTTCTTTATAATATTTAATTGTATACGTTTTTACTACTTTTGTCAATAAAAAAAACATATATTCAACGAAAATAATTAGTTCAGAATTTTCTTACTTCCTTTTTAAATCCGATAATATATAGGTTTTGCTAGCCTCTACACCATAAATATTTGCTAATAAAAATACTGTATTATTACCCTCTTAAGGTGCGAAATTATTCAAGTTCTTAAAAAATGCTTCTCTATTTCCGTAAGATAGCTTATTTCTTCGATTTAAGAACTGAAGATGATAGTTCTAACCTTTAGAAATCCAAGCCTTCACTAGCTCAAAAACTCCTATCTTTCTTCCTCAATAAATCATCTGAGAGATAGGTATTCCTTATATCCTTCAAATTCATCACTCCTTTGGATATTGAGGTGCTAGCCTAGAAGCAGACACCCGATTATCTAAACCATCCTTAATAAAGATGACAAGACAGATAAGCTCAGTTAATTACTTATATATCCTTTTAATATGGTATATTTGTCAACAAAAAGAAATCAAATCATACCTTATACTCAATGAAAATCAAAGAGCAAACTAGGAAGCTAGCCGCAAGTTGCTCAAAACACTGTTTTGAGGTTGCAGATAGAGCTAACGTGGTTTGAAGAGATTTTCGAAGAGTATTAAAGACAGTGTGACTATGCTTGTCAATAGATAGGAAATCAAAATGAAGGATGGAAATCTGAGCCAAACATCATAAGTGCTATAATGAACAGAAGTAAGAATTGCACGATAAGTTTTCTAAAACCATAGGAATCGTCCCCTTTCTTCATCTTCATTATAGCACATATACATCAGTTGTACAAATAATATGATATTTTTTTTATTAGTCCTCAGACAAGCATATTATAAAGCGTTTCATTACCATTTAAGTTAATATAAGCTGGATCAAAACCTTCCATTCTACGGATCAAACCTGCATAATCATGCTTATCTGCCAAAGCGATCCCAATCAATACTGGGCCTGTTCCCTTGCTAGCTCGTTTGATATACTCAAAACGTGTGATATCATCATTTGGCCCCAGGATATCATTTACAAACTCACGCAAAGCTCCTGGACGCTGTGGGAAATTGACCACAAAGTAATGTTTGATACCATCATAAATCAAGGCACGCTCTTCCATTTCTGGCATACGGTTGATATCATTATTTCCTCCAGAAATGATACAACAAATGGTTTTCCCCTTAATATATTCAGCTAAAACCTCTAAAGAGGCGATACTAGCCGCTCCAGCAGGCTCTGCGACTATCCCTTGCTTAGAGTAAAGGTCAATCAAGGTTTCAGAAATCAATCCCTCATCGACACCTACCAAAGTTTGAATATGTTGACGAGTTGCTTCATAGGTCAACTGACCTACCTTTTGCACAGCAATCCCATCAGCAAATTTATCAATTTCCTTGAGTTTGACTGGACCTCCAGCCTCAAAGGCAGCTTTCATGGAACGCGCTCCATTCGCCTCTACTCCGATAACCTCAATCTCTGGACTTGTTTCCTTGATATAGGTAGAAACCCCGGCAATGAGACCGCCACCACCAACAGGAACCAAGACAGCATCAAAATCAATCGATTCTTTTCGAGCTTCTTCTAAAATCTCATAAGCAACTGTTCCTTGACCTGCTTGAACATGAGCATCATCAAAAGGATCAATAAAGGTACGATTTTCAGAGACTGTAAATTCTTGAGCTGCTTTGGCTGAGGCATCAAAGGTATCTCCAACTAGTTTAATAGTTACAAAATCCCCACCAAAAAAGCGAACCTGACCAATCTTTTGTTGTGGCGTAGTAATAGGCATAAAGATAGTAGCAGGAATTTTCATTTCATTACAAGTATAGGCTACTCCCTGCGCATGATTTCCCGCAGAAGCGCAGACTACCCCACGTTCACGTTCTTCCTTGCTGAGCTGGGAAATGGCATAATAGGCACCACGAATTTTAAAGGAGCGAACACGCTGGGCATTTTCTTTTTTCAAATAAATCTTAGCACCATACTTCTCCGATAAATAATGATCGTAATCCAGTGGAGTATTCACAACCACACCGTTCAAGACCTTGTGAGCCTTGATTATATCTTTTGAACTTAACATATAAAACCTCTTTTTCTATAAAAAACAGTCACTAATGACTGTTTTTTAGTTATTCATCTCCGAAAACTTCAGTAACACTTTCATGGTATTTATGAGCCATACGAATCGAAAACTCTTTAGGAAGTTCATAACGATTTGTGGAAATCCAATCATATAACCATTCTACCAAACTTTCTTCACTATCATTACGATGGAAGATAAAATAGTTTAAAATTTCTTTATATTCTACATCATTCAAATCCAACGTGTCTACAAATTGACTACGAGGAACAAAATTAGAATCTAATTTTCTTAGTTGATCTGTCAATTCTCCCAATTGTAAATCCAACTGAAAAAATAGTTTTTGCAGTTGCCTATCAGTTTCATCACATCCTGTCTTGATAGAAAACAAATTGGTAATATTCATATGATTTCAACCCCTAAATAAGTACATCTAATATCCCACGAATAGCTGAAGCTAAAGTTTTCGCAGTCCAGTCATTTAAACCCGATTCTTTCAATCCAGATGCAATAATTTGCTCTATTTGATATAAACCGCCATCTATCGTCTCATTTATTCTGCGAAGAGGACCTTCAATATAGGATAAAGCTTCTCCGAATCTAACAGCTGATTTAGGTCCTAATGATTTACCAACTATATTTGTTAATGTTTTTTATTTCTCAAAATCCATTTCGCTATATAACGAGCAGATTTAGTCGCACCAGCTCTCTCAAACGGAGAATGAATTTCAAGACCTTCTTCTCTAGCTATTTGTGCCAATTTGAAGAATTGTTCAAAGGTCATATGCAACCTACCATCTTCAAAATTAGCATCATCATAAATGTTAATTACAGCATTTTCATCATACGACCAATCTGCTTTATTTTGGTCTGCTAGCACTATTACCGACGGTGTAATTACATTATACAACTAGAACCAATAATAACGATGCAGTTTTTCTCATAATCTTTTTCATAAAATCATCTCCAGCGCTATATATTTCTAATTAGTTATAGATTTTGAATGCATCATCGTCGTTTTTTCCAACGAATGGCATTGCTTTACGCAATTCTGCACCAACTTTTTCAATTTCAAGGTTAGCTGCTTGTTCACGGTAAGCAGTCAATTTTGGACGTCCAGCTTTATAGTCATTTACAAAGTCATTTGCAAATTTACCATTTTGAATGTCTGCCAAGACAGCCTTCATATTTTCTTTAACTTGTTCAGTGATTACACGTGGACCTGATACATAGTCACCGTATTCAGCAGTGTTTGAAATAGATTGACGCATTTTCTTGAATCCACCTTCGTAGATCAAGTCAACGATCAATTTCATTTCGTGAAGAACTTCAAAGTAAGCCAATTCTGGAGCGTAACCTGCTTCTGTCAAGACTTCGAAACCTGCTTCGATAAGGGCAGTCAAACCACCACAAAGTACAGCTTGTTCACCAAACAAATCTTCTTCAGTTTCTTCTTTGTAAGTTGTTTCAAGAAGACCTACACGAGCCGCTCCAACACCTTTACACCAGTCCATAGCAATGTTTTTAGCATTTCCTGTTGCATCTTGGTATACTGCATAAAGAGCTGGAACACCAAATCCTTCTTCGTAAGTACGACGTACCAAGTGTCCTGGTCCTTTAGGAGCACACATGAAGACATCTACATCCGCAGGAACTTTGATAAATTCAAAGTGGATGTTGAAACCATGGGCAAATCCAACTGCGTTTCCAGCTTCCAAGCTTGGAGCGATTTCTGCTTCGTACAATTCTTGTTGAATTTCGTCTGGCGCCAAGATCATGATAACATCAGCCAACTTAGTAGCTTCTGCTACTGTGTAAGTATCAAATCCATCTTCTTTTGCTTTATCAAAAGATTTACCTGGACGTACACCGATAATAACGTCACGACCTGAATCACGCAAGTTTTGAGCATGCGCATGCCCTTGTGAACCATAACCGATAACGGCGATTTTTTTACCGTCAAGTGCTGCTACTTTAACATCTTTTTCATATTCCATTTGAACTGTCATAGCTTTTCTCTCTTTTCTATTATTTATTGCCTTTTAGGCTGGTTTAATAAATTTAAGTTGGATTTTTAATCGCGGGTAAATCCAGTTGCACCCGTTCGAGCAATATTGCGAATACCGTATGGGCGAATGACTCGCAATAGGGCTTCGCTCTTTTCTGCATTTCCCGTCATCTGAATGGTAATCGAGCTCGGCGCTACGTCTACCACTGTTGCACGGAAAGGTTGAATAATCGCTAAAATCTCAGCTCTCTTCTCAGCTGGCGCTGACATCTTAACCAAAATCACCTCGCGCTCCAAATGAGGCTTGTCTGTAATATCTCGAATGCGAATCACATCAATCTGACGATTGAGCTGTTTGATGATTTGCTCCACTTCATCATGAGAAGCAACATCAATAATAATAGTGATACGCGATACATTCGGATCTTCTGTTGCTCCAACAGAGATGCTTTCAATATTAACCTGACGACGAGATAGGACACCTGTAAAGCGATTGAGGACTCCTGAACGATTTTGTAGTTTTGCTGTTAACATTCTACGCATGGAACTGCACCCCCAACATCTCATGATTACTCTTACCAGCCGGTACCATTGGTAACACCTGTTCCTTACGAGAAATATCTACCTCAATTAGCATAGGAACATCCTCAGTGATGACTTCAAGGTCTTGAGCCAAGGTCTCAGGATTGTCAAACTTATAGTTTTTAATACCATAAGCCTGCGCCATCAATTGGAAATCAGGAAGGGTATCAAAGACCGACTCTGATGTTCTGCCTTCATAGAAGGATTCCTGCCACTGGCGAACCATTCCGAGTGAATGATTGTTCAGCATAACCACCTTGATTGGCACCTTGTAAATATTCAAAATAGCCAACTCCTGGTTGGTCATTTGGAAACCACCATCCCCAACAAACAAGACTACTTCCTTATCTGGGTTAGCAATTTTAGCACCGATTGCTGCTGGAATTCCAAAGCCCATTGTTCCCAAACCACCTGAAGTCACTAACTGACGTTCATTTTGGTAGGGATAATACTGAGCTGTCCACATTTGGTGTTGACCAACGTCTGTTACCACAATGGCATCTCCATTCGTCAATTCACCAATTCGTTCAATAACTGCTTGCGGTTGAACCACACGCTCTTTCTTGTCATAAGAACGAACACGATTCTTGTCTTTAGTGACTTTCTCAATCCACTTTTCAGTATTGTTGTGAACTGTTGGTTCTGCTAGCAACATTTGCAAGGCCTTCTTAGCATCTCCAACTACAGGAATGTCTGCACTGATAATCTTGCCAATCTCAGCTGGGTCAATATCAATGTGGGCAACCTTAGCATTCTTAGCGAAAGTCTTAGGATTCCCCGTCAAACGGTCATCGAAACGAGAACCAATACTAATCATAAAGTCCGCTTCCGTCATGGCAATATTTGCTGCGAATGACCCGTGCATGCCTCCCATTCCAAGAAAGAGTGGGTGACTCGTTGCAATCGTTCCTTGTCCCAAAAGACTGGTTACCACTGGAATTTGATAGCGTTCTGCAAATTCATTTAGTTCCGTAGCAGCCTCAGCATAACTAATTCCACCACCAGCTAACAAGACTGGCTTTTTAGCCTTGGACAATTGCTTCAAGATTTTCTTGATTTGCATATCATTCGGCTCAAGAGTCGGCTGATAACTTGGTAAATTCACTTCTGGTGAATAAATGAAGTCTGTTTCTAAAGCAGATATGTCTTTTGGTAGGTCAATTACAACTGGCCCTGGACGGCCTGTAGTTGCGATATGGACAGCTTCCGTAATGATACGCGGAATATCAGCTGTCTCACGAACTTGGTAATTGTACTTAGTGATTGGCATGGTAATTCCTACGATGTCTGCCTCCTGAAAGGCATCCTTCCCAATCCCTGCTCGCGCCACCTGACCTGTAAAGACCAAAAGGGGAACGCTATCGCTCATAGCATCCGCAATCCCTGTAATGGCATTTGTTGCTCCTGGTCCACTAGTGACGACGGCAACACCCAACTTTCCAGTTGATTTGGCATAACCTTCAGCTTCATGCAAACAACCTTGCTCATGGCGCCCTAGAATGTGGCGAATGCCTTTAAAATTATATATCGCATCATAAAAAGGCAAAACCGCACCACCAGGATAACCAAAGATGGTATCAACTCCTAAATCACGAAGTGTTTCCAAAACTAGGTCCGACCCCGTCTTAGGAGATTCTAAACTGATTTTCTCCATTGTTCCCCTTTCTTTCCTCTTAAAAATAACTTGTTACTATCATACCATTTTTTCAAAATTTTTCAAGATAAAAGAAGAAATTTTCTGAATTTTCTATTTTAACGTTTATTTATGAATGTTATTTTTGTTTTTATTAAAAAGATACCGATTTCATTTACTAAAAAAGAAAAAAGAACTGATTTCTCAGTCCTTCATTAATCTTATTCCACACTAAATAGGTATGGGTAAACAGGTTGTTGACCTTGGTGAATCTCGACTTCAACGTCTTCGAATTCTTCTACGATTTCTTGAGCGATTTCATTGGCAAGTTCTTCGCTTCCGTCTTCACCGACATAGAAGGTTACGATTTCACTGTCTTCATCCAACATATGTTTCAAGGTTTCAGTCAATGTTTGGTGCATATCAGGGTTTGACACAAGAATTTTTCCATCCACCATACCTAGATTATCGTTTTCATGGATTTCTAAGCCATCGATCGTTGTATCACGCACGGCTGTTGTGACGCTTCCGCTAACGACATCGCTAAGAGCAGCTGTCATACGCTCTTGGTTTTCTTCAATGGACTTGCTTGGATCAAAGGCAAGAAGACTTGTCATACCTTGAGGAAGAGTGCGAGCCTCTACCACTACTGCTGGTTGCTCCAAAACTTCTGCCGCAGATTGAGCTGCCATGAAGATGTTCTTGTTGTTTGGCAAGAAGATGATGTTACGGGCATTGACCTGTTCAACAGCCTTGATAAAGTCTTCTGTTGAAGGGTTCATGGTTTGACCGCCTTCGATAACATAGTCCACGCCTTGAGAACAGAAGATATCTGCTAGACCTTTACCAGCCACCACAGCAATCAAAGCATACTCTTTTTCTTCAGCCGACTTGATAACTTGAGTAGCTTCTTTCTCAACCTGTGCTTCGTGTTGGTTACGCATATTGTCAACTTTTACCTTGACCAAGCTACCATATTTGAGACCTTCTTGCATAACAAGTCCTGGATCTTCTGTATGAACATGGACTTTGACAATTTCATCATCGTTAACAACGAGGAGAGAATCCCCAAGCTCATCCAAGTAGTTACGGAATTCATCGTAGTCAAAATCTTTAGCATAGGTTGGACCTTGCTTAAGAGCTACCATGATTTCAGTACAGTAACCAAACGTGATGTCCTCAGTTGCTACGTGACCAGCTACAGACTTATGATGCTCTACATTGATCATCTCACTCATGTTGGCAGGAGTCGCTACAAAGTCCTCAGATGCAATATATTCGCCAGTAAGGGCTGAAAGGAAACCTTCGTAGATGAAGACCAATCCTTGACCACCTGAGTCCACAACGCCAACTTCTTTCAATACTGGAAGCATGTCTGGTGTTTTAGCTAGAGCTGTTTTAGCACCTTCCAAGGCTGCGCGCATGACTTCAACAGTGTCATCTGTTTGCTCAGCTTTTTTCTTAGCACCGATAGCAGCTCCACGAGAAACTGTCAAAATCGTTCCTTCAACAGGTTTCATCACTGCCTTATAGGCAACTTCCACACCTGATTGGAAGGCCAGAGCCAAGTCTTGACCTGTTAACTCGTCTTTATCCTTGATAGCTTGGGAAAATCCACGGAAAAGCTGAGACGTAATCACTCCTGAGTTCCCACGCGCACCCATCAAAAGCCCTTTGGCAAGAATGCTCGCTACTTCTCCAACTGTAGAAGCTGGCTTGTCTGCAACTTCTTTAGCACCATTTTCAATGGTCATTCCCATATTTGTCCCAGTATCTCCATCTGGAACTGGAAAGACGTTTAATGAATTGACATATTCAGCTTGCTTATTCAAGCGAGTTGATGCAGCCTGCACCATTTCTTGAAATAAGCTAGTAGTAATTTTTGACACGGTTATTCTCCTACAACTTTGATATTTTGAATGTAGACATTTACAGTCTGAGCAGTAATTCCAAGCTGGTTTTCCAAGCTAAAGGCAACACGCTCTTGAATGTTTTTTGACACTTCACTAATCTTTGTTCCGTAGCTTAACACGGTATATACATCAACTGCAATACTGCCATCTTCGGCTGCCTTTACGACGACACCTTTAGAATAATTTTCCTTACCTAGCAGGGCTTGGAAATTATCTTTGAGGGCATTTTTACTAGCCATACCGACCACACCAAAAATCTCAGTTGCTGCTCCACCTACGACGGTTGCAATCACTTCATCTGTTAGTTCGATTTGACCATCTTTTGTATTAATTTTTACAGTCATCCTTTTTACCTCAACTAGTTGATACTCTATTTTATCATATTTCAGCCCAAGTGTAAAAGCAGAATGATGTATCAGCGGATATTTACTCTATTTTTCAAACGATGTTATACCCACAATAAAAGAAAAAAGACCCTAAGGTCTCCTTTGCTTTTATTATTAAACGCGTTCAACTTTACCTGATTTCAAAGCACGAGCTGAAGCCCAAACTTTTTTAGGTTTACCATCGATAAGAACAGTAACTTTTTGAAGGTTTGGTTTTACGGCACGTTTTGTTTGGTTCATCGCGTGTGAACGGTTGTTTCCTGATACAGTCTTACGACCTGTAAAGTAACATACTTTAGCCATTGTGTTTTCCTCCTATTAGATCTAATATAGCGGATGTGCTAGCACCACATACCGTACTATGTTATCACACTTTCTTGTTTTTTGCAAGGGAATTGGAAGATTTTTTATTTGTGTCTTAAATCAGGTCTTGCGTGACATTTTCTGCTCTCCACATGCCATTGTTGATTAACAGAACACCAGAATTAAAATTATGTGTATAAAAATCATCTCTAACTGCAGCTAAGGGTATAGCCGTCAAGTCCAAATCCCACAGCTCATCTATCGATTTTCTTACAACAATATCTAAATCCAAATACAGTACACGAGACTCGCTTACATACTTTGGAATAAAATACCTAAAAAAGCCGCATATGAAAGTCCCTCAAAGGGGAGACGATAACCTTTCAGAATACTACTGTCAATCTAAACATTCACAATCTCACTATTCAAAGTCTCTAGTCTTTTTTCCATCAATTGGAACCATTCTCGCGGAAGGTCATCATTAAAAACATAAAACTTAAGATTATAATAGATGAACACAAAGAGATTTTATTGTTGTTTCAACTTTATCCATATAAGCATTATCTGCACCTAAGACAATCGCTTTTTTCTCTTCTTTCACTCTTTATCTCATTTCTTTTTATTCCCATCATATGTTTCTACGTAACCATTATTTTCGCCCATTCGTTCGTAAAACCATACCAGTGGAGATTTTAGATGAAGTCCCATTACGGTTTACAATTTTTACATTACGACACGGAGTTTTACAAATCGATTTCATTTGCCAAACGTAGTTAGTAAGGCAATTAGCTAGGCTACCTACTTTCTGCTACGACGGAAAAATCCACAAATCAATACCATTCGTGGATTTTTCCTAGTGAAGCGTTTAGGTAAGCCGCCATAGCGGTTACCGATTATTAGATTACGACACGGAGTTTGGCAAATCGATTCTATTTGCCAAACGTAGTTAGTGAGGCAGTTAGCTAGTTCGCCAAATAGCGACTAGCGTCCAACAATTTGGAACTTTAGTTCCAATTGTTGGTACTGAGTCACATCTTCTCCTCTAACTCTACGTCTGGATACTTGTCCACAAACCAGCGGAGGGCAAAGTCATTTTCAAAGAGAAAGACTGGTTGGTCAAAACGGTCTTTGGCTAAGATATTGCGACTTGACGACATCCGTTCATCCAAGTCCTCAGGCTTGATCCAACGAACGGTCTTTTTACCCATTGGGCTCATGACCACTTCCGCATTGTATTCGCCTTCCATACGGTGTTTAAAGACTTCAAACTGGAGTTGACCAACAGCTCCCAGCATGTACTCACCTGTTTGGTAATTCTTATAAAGCTGAACGGCTCCTTCTTGCACCAATTGCTCAATCCCCTTGTGGAAGGATTTTTGCTTCATAACATTCTTAGCAGAAACTTTCATGAAAATTTCAGGAGTAAAGGTTGGCAGTGGTTCAAATTCAAACTTGTTTTTTCCAACCGTCAAGGTATCCCCAACCTGATAAGTACCGGTATCGTAAACCCCGATAATATCACCTGCTACGGCATTGGTCACATTCTCACGACTCTCCGCCATAAATTGGGTAACATTAGATAGTTTGGCACCCTTACCAGTACGAGGGAGATTGACACTCATGCCACGCTCAAATTCGCCTGATACGATACGGACAAAGGCAATACGGTCACGGTGACGAGGATCCATGTTGGCTTGGATTTTAAAGACAAATCCTGAGAAATCCTTGTCATAAGGATCCACAATTTCACCGTCTGTTTTCTTGTGACCATGTGGTTCTGGAGCAAACTTGAGGAAGGTTTCAAGGAAGGTCTGCACACCAAAGTTTGTCAGGGCTGAACCGAAAAAGACAGGCGTCAATTCTCCAGCCAGAATAGCTTCCTCTGAAAACTCATTCCCGGCTTCATTTAAAAGCTCAATGTCATCCTTGACTTGCTCGTAGAAAGGATTGCTACCAAAGAGTTTGTCCCCGTCTTCTAGACTGGCAAAACGCTCATCCCCTTTGTAAAGCTCTAAACGTTGGTTATAGAGGTCATACAAGCCCTCAAAGGCTTTCCCCATCCCGATAGGCCAGTTCATAGGGTAGCTAGCAATGCCCAAGATTTCTTCCAATTCTTGCAAGAGATCCAAAGGCTCACGACCGTCACGGTCCAGCTTGTTCATAAAGGTAAAGACTGGAATGCCACGATGTTTCACAACCTCAAACAATTTCTTGGTTTGAGCCTCGATCCCCTTGGCAGAGTCCACGACCATGACCGCAGCATCCACCGCCATCAAGGTACGATAGGTATCTTCTGAGAAGTCCTCGTGCCCTGGCGTGTCTAAGATATTCACGCGCTTGCCGTCGTAGTCAAATTGCATAACAGATGAAGTAACAGAAATCCCACGTTGCTTCTCGATATCCATCCAGTCAGATTTAGCAAAAGTCCCTGTTTTCTTCCCTTTTACCGTACCAGCCTCACGAATCTCACCCCCAAAGTAGAGTAACTGCTCAGTGATGGTTGTTTTCCCCGCGTCCGGGTGGGAGATAATGGCAAAGGTACGACGTTTCTTAATTTCTTCTTGAATATTCATAAGTTCTCTTTCTTTGATTCTCTATTTTTCTTGTTTCAATAGCTGAGAATGATTTTTACATTGGATTTTACCATTCCTTTCAACACTCTATTATATCGGATTTTAGCATTTTTTTCAATTTCTATTTCTTTTCACTTCCCCCTCCCTTATTTATAGGAAAATATGGTAAAATAGAACAGACTAAAAATCATCATTTCACGAAAGGATGCAAGATGAAAATTACGCAAGAAGAGGTAACACACGTTGCCAATCTTTCAAAATTAAGATTCTCTGAAGAAGAAACTGCTGCCTTTGCGACCACCTTGTCTAAGATTGTTGACATGGTTGAATTGCTGGGCGAAGTTGACACAACTGGTGTCGCACCTACTACGACTATGGCTGACCGCAAGACTGTACTCCGCCCTGATGTGGCCGAAGAAGGAACAGACCGTGATCGCTTGTTTAAAAACGTACCTGAACAAGACAACTACTATATCAAGGTGCCAGCTATCCTAGACGATGGAGGAGATGCCTAATGACTTTTAACAATAAAACTATTGAAGAGTTGCACAATCTCCTTGTCTCTAAGGAAATTTCTGCAACAGAATTGACCCAAGCAACACTTGAAAATATCAAGTCTCGTGAGGAAGCCCTCAATTCATTTGTCACCATCGCTGAGGAGCAAGCTCTTGTTCAAGCTAAAGCCATTGATGAAGCTGGAATTGATGCTGACAATGTCCTTTCAGGAATTCCACTTGCTGTTAAGGATAACATCTCTACAGACGGTATTCTCACAACTGCTGCCTCAAAAATGCTCTACAACTATGAGCCAATCTTTGATGCGACAGCTGTTGCCAATGCAAAAACCAAGGGCATGATTGTCGTTGGAAAGACCAACATGGACGAATTTGCTATGGGTGGTTCAGGTGAAACTTCACACTACGGAGCAACTAAAAACGCTTGGGACCACAGCAAGGTTCCTGGTGGGTCATCAAGTGGTTCTGCCGCAGCTGTAGCCTCAGGACAAGTTCGCTTGTCACTTGGTTCTGATACTGGTGGTTCCATCCGCCAACCTGCTGCCTTCAACGGAATCGTTGGTCTCAAACCAACCTACGGAACAGTTTCACGTTTCGGTCTCATTGCCTTTGGTAGCTCATTAGACCAGATTGGACCTTTTGCTCCTACTGTTAAGGAAAATGCCCTCTTGCTCAACGCTATTGCCAGCGAAGATGCTAAAGACTCTACTTCTGCTCCTGTCCGCATCGCCGACTTTACTTCAAAAATCGGCCAAGACATCAAGGGTATGAAAATCGCTTTGCCTAAGGAATACCTCGGTGAAGGAATTAACCCAGAGGTTAAGGAAACCATTCTAAATGCCGCTAAACACTTTGAAAAATTGGGTGCTATTGTCGAAGAAGTCAGCCTTCCTCACTCTAAATACGGAGTTGCCGTATACTACATCATCGCTTCATCAGAAGCTTCATCAAACTTGCAACGCTTCGACGGTATCCGTTACGGCTATCGCGCAGAAGATGCAACCAACCTTGATGAAATCTATGTAAACAGCCGAAGCCAAGGTTTTGGTGAAGAGGTAAAACGTCGTATCATGCTGGGTACTTTCAGTCTTTCATCAGGTTACTATGATGCCTACTACAAAAAGGCTGGTCAAGTCCGTACCCTCATCATTCAAGATTTCGAAAAAGTCTTCGCGGATTACGATTTGATTTTGGGTCCAACTGCTCCAAGTGTTGCCTATGACTTGGATTCTCTCAACCATGACCCAGTTGCCATGTACTTAGCCGACCTATTGACCATACCTGTAAACTTGGCAGGACTGCCTGGAATTTCGATTCCTGCTGGATTCTCTCAAGGTCTACCTGTCGGACTCCAATTGATTGGTCCCAAGTACTCTGAGGAAACCATTTACCAAGCTGCTGCTGCTTTTGAAGCAACAACAGACTACCACAAACAACAACCCGTGATTTTTGGAGGTGACAACTAATGAACTTTGAAACAGTCATTGGACTTGAAGTCCACGTAGAGCTCAACACCAATTCAAAAATCTTCTCACCTACTTCTGCCCACTTCGGAAATGATCAAAATGCCAACACTAACGTGATTGACTGGTCTTTCCCAGGAGTTCTGCCAGTTCTCAATAAAGGGGTTGTTGATGCCGGTATCAAGGCTGCTCTTGCCCTCAACATGGACATCCACAAAAAAATGCACTTTGACCGCAAGAACTACTTCTACCCTGATAATCCCAAAGCCTACCAAATTTCTCAGTTTGGTGAGCCAATCGGTTATAACGGCTGGATTGAAGTCGAGCTAGAAGACGGTACGACCAAGAAAATTGGTATCGAACGCGCCCACTTAGAGGAAGACGCTGGTAAAAACACCCATGGTACAGATGGCTACTCTTATGTTGACCTCAACCGCCAAGGGGTTCCCTTGATTGAGATTGTATCTGAGGCAGATATGCGTTCTCCTGAAGAAGCCTATGCTTATCTGACAGCCCTCAAGGAAGTTATCCAGTACGCTGGCATTTCTGACGTTAAGATGGAGGAAGGTTCGATGCGTGTGGATGCCAACATCTCCCTTCGTCCTTATGGTCAAGAGAAATTCGGTACCAAGACTGAATTGAAGAACCTCAACTCCTTCTCAAACGTTCGCAAGGGGCTTGAATACGAAGTCCAACGCCAGGCTGAAATTCTTCGCTCAGGTGGTCAAATCCGCCAAGAAACACGCCGTTACGATGAAGCGAATAAAGCAACCATCCTCATGCGTGTCAAGGAAGGGGCTGCTGACTACCGCTACTTCCCAGAACCAGACCTACCCCTCTTTGAAATTTCTGACGAGTGGATTGAGGAAATGCGGACTGAGTTGCCAGAGTTTCCAAAAGAACGTCGTGCGCGTTATGTATCTGACCTTGGTTTATCAGACTACGATGCTAGTCAGTTGACTGCTAATAAAGTCACTTCTGACTTCTTTGAAAAAGCTGTTGCCCTCGGTGGTGATGCCAAACAAGTATCTAACTGGCTCCAAGGGGAAGTCGCTCAGTTCTTGAATGCTGAAGGTAAAACACTGGAACAAATCGAATTGACACCAGAAAACTTGGTTGAAATGATTGCCATCATCGAAGACGGTACTATTTCATCTAAGATTGCCAAGAAAGTCTTTGTCCATCTAGCTAAAAATGGCGGTGGCGCGCGTGAATACGTGGAAAAAGCAGGTATGGTTCAAATTTCAGATCCAGCTATCTTGATCCCAATCATCCACCAAGTCTTTGCCGATAACGAAGCTGCTGTTGCCGACTTCAAGTCAGGCAAACGTAACGCCGACAAAGCCTTTACAGGATTCCTTATGAAGGCAACCAAAGGCCAAGCCAACCCACAAGTTGCCCTTAAACTACTTGCACAGGAATTGGCGAAGTTGAAAGAAAACTAGACAGAACAAAACCAGCCCTAAGGTTGGTTTTTTCTTCTCTACCAACTCCCAATAACTATTTTGGCTTTATTTCCAGAGTATTTTATGGTAAAATGAAGAGTAATAATATTTATTAAAGAGGTAAAAACATGATTGAAGCAAGTAAATTAAAAGCTGGTATGACCTTTGAAACAGCTGACGGCAAATTGATTCGCGTTTTGGAAGCTAGTCACCACAAACCAGGTAAAGGAAACACGATCATGCGTATGAAATTGCGTGATGTCCGTACTGGTTCTACATTTGACACAAGCTACCGTCCAGAGGAAAAATTTGAACAAGCTATTATCGAGACTGTCCCAGCTCAATACTTGTACAAAATGGATGACACAGCATACTTCATGAATACAGAAACTTACGACCAGTACGAAATCCCTGTAGTCAATGTTGAAAACGAATTGCTTTACATCCTTGAAAACTCTGATGTGAAAATCCAATTCTACGGAACTGAAGTGATCGGTGTCACCGTTCCTACTACTGTTGAGTTGACAGTTGCTGAAACTCAACCATCTATCAAAGGTGCTACTGTTACAGGTTCTGGTAAACCAGCAACGATGGAAACTGGACTTGTCGTAAACGTTCCAGACTTCATCGAAGCAGGACAAAAACTCGTTATCAACACTGCAGAAGGAACTTACGTTTCTCGTGCCTAATCTCTAGAAAGAGGTCATTCTATGGGAATTGAAGAACAACTTGGCGAAATCGTTATCGCCCCACGTGTACTTGAAAAAATCATTGCTATCGCTACTGCAAAGGTAGAGGGTGTTCACTCTTTTTCAAACAGATCAGTGTCTGATACCCTTTCAAAACTTTCACTCGGCCGTGGCGTTTATCTTAAAAACGTGGACGAAGAACTCACAGCAGATATCTATCTCTACCTTGAGTACGGAGTAAAAGTTCCTAAGGTAGCGGTTGCTATCCAGAAAGCTGTCAAAGATGCCGTCCGTAATATGGCTGATGTAGAACTCGCTGCTATCAATATTCACGTTGCAGGTATCGTCCCAGATAAAACACCAAAACCAGAATTGAAAGATCTATTTGACGAGGACTTCCTCAATGACTAGTCCACTATTAGAATCTAGACGCCAACTCCGTAAATGCGCTTTTCAAGCTCTCATGAGCCTTGAGTTCGGTACGGATGTCGAAACTGCTTGTCGTTTCGCCTATACTCATGATCGTGAAGATACGGATGTACAACTTCCAGCCTTTTTGATAGACCTCGTTTCTGGTGTTCAAGCTAAAAAGGAAGAACTAGATAAGCAAATCACTCAGCATCTAAAAGCAGGTTGGACCATTGAACGCTTAACGCTCGTGGAGAGAAACCTCCTTCGCTTGGGAGTCTTTGAAATCACTTCATTTGACACTCCTCAGCTGGTTGCTGTTAATGAAGCTATCGAGCTTGCAAAGGACTTCTCCGATCAAAAATCTGCCCGTTTTATCAATGGACTGCTCAGCCAGTTTGTAACAGAAGAACAATAAAAAGAAAAAGTGTTTGATAGATATCAAACACTTTTTTCTTTGCCTCCCACTATCTAAAAAAATGATAATAGATATAATTGTAAACAAAAATCCAGATAGGTTTTGCATGATTGAGAAAGTTAAAAAAACTATGGCAGAGAATCGTTAATCTCAGATTGTCGGTAGAACGATAAACAAGGGCAAAAAAGAAACCAATCAGACTATAATATAATAAACTAATTGGATCTCTGTGAGATAGTATCAAATGGCTAATCCCAAAGATGATAGCAGATAGGATAACATCCAAATAGTACTTGGACTAGGGAAAGAAGGTATTCATAAAATACCCTCTATCAAGAGTCTCCTCAAAAACAGGACCGATGATTACAGGCAGGACAAAAGATAAGATAGTCGATAAAAAGGTTGGTTGTCCATTTGAAAGAACCACGGTAAAATACTCATCATGAATATTCCTATGATTAATCAAATGAGCATAGCGTGCCCAAAAATTACCGAGAATCTGATAAACCACATAAGTTGCAAATAAGTAGAAGACAAATGACCAGTTCCAGCTCTTTTTCTCAAAGATAAAGAGCATCTTTTTCTTTTTTAACCTCCAAATTAATAGAAGGAAACTTCCCACTAATCCCATTGTTAAAATAAGAGAATAGACATCAGCTCCTAACCCTAAAATGATCGTCACATACAATCCAATTGTTTGTGGTAAATAGGTAGATAGTAAAATAATAAGCAAAAATATTCCAAATTGTCTTAGTTTTTTTGTGTTTCTCATCGTACTTTTTTGAAAGATTACCCTGCTCGGAAGCCGTACTTCCAAGCATCTATATAAGAATTAAGTGCCCCTTGCCTCATATAGGGAGCAAATTCTCTATAATATAACCATCTACTATATCCATCTTCCCAAACAGCAAGACCACCTGAAGTTTGCTCCAAGTCCTCAGTTGAAAGAACTGTAAATGTATTTGTACCTGTCATTGCAAGTACCTTCTTAAAATAGATTGTTGTAGGCTCACATTTATAGTATATTTCTTTTTTTGTCTATTTTATAGCCCATCTCCTCAACTGGCAATTTTTCGACCTGAATTACATTTTTCCATAAAAAATGAGACCTTTCTAGTCTCATTTAGTCATTCTTAGTATTTTCTAAATCGTTGATAGCGTTCTTCCAGCAACTCTTCTAGCGGTTTTTGTGAAAGTCTAGCCAGCTCCGTTTGGAGTTCTTTTTTGACACTCTTAATCAGTTCTTTACTAGAAAGTCCTATTTCAGAAATCACCTTATCCACCACGTCCATTTCTAACAGTTCATGCGAAGTGATTTTCATCAGTTCTGCTGCTTCCATAGCGCGAGTACCGTCCTTCCATAAAATGGAAGCAAAGCCTTCTGGACTGAGAATGGCATAGATAGAATTTTCCAGCATCCAGACACGGTCCGCGACAGCTAGAGCCAGAGCCCCGCCTGAACCACCTTCACCGATAATAATGGCGATAATAGGAACTTTCAGGTCACTCATTTCCATGAGATTGCGAGCGATAGCTTCCCCTTGACCACGTTCTTCCGCTCCGACACCAGGATAAGCACCTGCTGTATTGATAAAGGTCACAACTGGACGGCCAAATTTCTCAGCCTGTTTCATCAACCGCAGTGCCTTTCGGTAGCCTTCTGGATGTGGTTGGCCAAAATTCCGTTTGAGGTTGTCTTGCAAACTCTTGCCTTTTTGGATACCAACCACTGTTACAGCTTGGTCTCCAAGCCAACCAATACCACCAACAACTGCACCATCATCACGAAAAGAACGGTCACCATGTAATTGGATAAATTCATCAAAAATGCCTGTCGCAAAGTCCAAGGTTGTCAAGCGACTCTGCTCACGCGCTTCTCTGACTATTTTTGCAATATTCATCTAGGACTCCCTCCATGCAATCTGACTAGGCTAGCAATCGTATCTGGTAAGTCTCTTCTTTTGACAATAGCATCCACAAAGCCATGTTCTAATAGGAATTCTGCCTTTTGGAAATCCTCAGGCAAGCTTTCACGAACCGTATTTTCAATCACACGACGCCCAGCAAAACCAACCAAGCTCTGTGGTTCAGCCAGAATGATATCGCCTTCCATAGCGAAAGAAGCTGTCACACCACCAGTCGTTGGATCTGTCAAAATGGTCAGGTAAAAGAGACCAGCATTTGAATGGCGTTTAACCGCCGCAGAGATCTTGGCCATCTGCATGAGACTCATGATTCCTTCCTGCATACGGGCTCCACCAGAGGCTGTGAATAGGACAACTGGCAATTTTTCGACAGTCGCATACTCAAACAAACGAGTGATTTTTTCACCTACAACCGTACCCATAGAAGCCATGATAAAGTTAGAATCCATAATCCCAAGAGCCACAGTCTGACCTTTAATAAGAGCAGTTCCTGTCACAACGGCTTCATGCAGACCTGTTTTTTCACGCATAGATGCCAGTTTCTTTTGGTAACCAGGGAAATGCAAGGGATCCTTGCTTTCAATCCCTGTAAACAATTCTTTGAAGGTTCCCATATCAATCGTCAAAGCCAAGCGTTCTTGGGCAGAAATACGAAAGGTATAGCTACAGTGCGGACAGATACGTTCACTTCCCAGATCCTTCTGATAGATGGTATGCTTACAGCCTGGACACTGGGAAAATAATTCATCTGGAACCTCTGGCTTAGCTTGAGGTTTTTCCCTAACCGAACGATTGGGATTGATTCGAATATACTTATCTTTTTTACTAAATAGAGCCATTGATTCCCCTTTTCGGTTTAAACTCTTAAAGTCATTTTATTCTTTTTCTTGATATTTAGGTAAGAAGGTTTCCATCAAGAAGGAAGTATCATAATCCCCAGCAATGACATTGCGATCTGAAATGAGGTCAAGCTGGAAATCTGCATTGGTCTGCACTCCTTCAATCTCTAATTCATAGAGGGCACGTTGCATTTTCATCAAGGCGTCAAAACGATTTTCGCCGTGTACTATGATTTTGGCAATCATACTATCATAATAAGGCGGAATGGTATAACCTGGATAAACTGCTGAATCCACGCGCAAGCCAACTCCACCACTTGGCAGATAGAGATTAGTAATCTTACCTGGACTTGGAGCAAAGTTAAAGGCTGGGTTTTCTGCATTGATACGACACTCGATGGCATGACCGCGTAGGACAATATCTTCTTGCTTAACAGACAAAGGCTGACCTGCTGCAATGCAAATCTGTTCCTTAACGATATCAACACCTGAAACAAACTCTGTTACTGGATGTTCTACCTGAACACGAGTATTCATCTCCATGAAATAGAAATTGCTACTTGCTTCATCAAGAAGAAATTCAATGGTTCCTGCATTCTCATAGCCAACAAACTCTGCCGCTCGAACAGCAGCAGCACCTATTTCATGACGCAGCGTTTTTCCGATTGCAATCGAGGGACTTTCTTCCAAAACCTTTTGGTTATTCCTTTGAAGAGAACAATCCCGTTCACCCAAGTGAATCACATGTCCATGCTCATCACCTAGGATTTGAACCTCAATGTGCCGAGCTGGATAGATAACCCGTTCTATGTACATGGCACCATTGCCATAATTGGCCTTGGCCTCACTAGAGGCAGTTTCAAAGGCAGAAACGAGGTCATCTGGTTTTTCAACCTTACGAATCCCTTTACCACCTCCACCTGCTGAAGCCTTGAGCATAACAGGATAGCCAATTTTTTCAGCAACAATCAAAGCTTCTTCAGAGTTATGCACTTCTCCATCTGAACCTGGTATAACAGGCACACCTGCTTTAATCATCTGAGCACGCGCATTGATCTTATCCCCCATCATATCCATAACATGACCAGATGGACCGATAAACTTGATACCTACTTCTTCACACATGGTCGCAAATTTGGAATTTTCACTGAGAAATCCAAAACCAGGGTGAATAGCTTCTGCCTCAGTCAAGACTGCAGCTGATAGAACTGCATTAATATTGAGATAAGACTCTGTTGCCTTGCCAGGACCAATACAAACTGCTTCATCTGCCAAAAGCGTATGAAGAGCTTCCTTATCAGCAGTTGAATAAACCGCTACCGTCGCAATCCCCAATTCACGTGCCGCACGGATAATACGAACCGCAATTTCACCACGATTGGCAATTAAAATTTTTCGAAACATGGAGAACCTCCTTAGTTCCCAATTGCAAAAGTAAGGATACCACTGGCTGCAAGCTTGCCATCCACTTCAGCCTTTGCTTCAACCACAGCTATGGTGCCACGACGTTTTACAAAAGTCGCTGTCATAACCAATTGGTCGCCTGGTACAACTTGCTTCTTGAACTTAACCTTGTCCATACCAGCGTAAAAGACCAGTTTTCCTTTATTTTCAGGTTTTGATAACTCCAACACACCAGCAGTTTGCGCCAAGGCTTCCATAATCAGAACACCTGGCATAACTGGGTATTGAGGAAAGTGGCCGTTAAAGAAAGGTTCGTTAATGGTCACATTTTTGATAGCAACAATGGTATCCTCGCTCACTTCCAAGACACGGTCCACTAGAAGCATAGGATAACGGTGGGGAAGAGCTTCTTTGATTCCTTGAATATCGATCATTTGATACGTACCAATCCTTTACCAAACTCAACCATTTCTTCGTTAGAGACGAGAATTTCCGTTACCACACCATCCTTAGGAGCTGGGATTTCATTCATGACTTTCATGGCTTCGATAATTACCAATGTTTGACCTTTTTTGACACTATCACCAACTGTAACGAAGGCAGGTTTATCTGGTCCAGCAGCCAAGTAAACCACTCCAACAAGTGGACTCTCTACAAGATTTCCCTCAGTAGCCACACTTGCTTCAGCTGGAGCTGGAACTTCTTCTGCTACAGTCTCTGCTGGAGCAGATGTAGGAGCTACTGGACTCGGTGTTGCTAGAACGGGTGCTGGAGCGACTTGAGTTGCAACTTCAGGCACAGGTCTCGCTTCATTCTTGCTAAACTGCAACTCATCCGTCCCATTTTTATAAGAAAATTCTCTCAAACTTGACTGGTCAAATTGAGTCATCAAGTCTTTAATATCGTTTAAATTCATACTTATCTATTCTCCCAACGTTTGAAAGCAAGAACTGCATTGTGGCCTCCAAAACCAAAAGTATTTGAAATAGCGTATGGAATTTCTTTCTCCAAGCCTTGTCCATAAACGACATTAGCTTCGATATAATCTGATACTTCACTTGTCCCAGCTGTCATTGGTACAAAGTTATGACGCATAGCTTCGATGGTGACGATAGCTTCTACTGCACCCGCAGCCCCCAGCAAATGTCCTGTAAAAGACTTGGTTGATGATACAGGTACTTCCTTACCAAGAACAGCTACGATAGCTCCACTTTCTCCTTTTTCATTGGCAGGAGTTGACGTTCCGTGAGCATTGACATAGGCTACTTGCTCTGGAGAAATCTCAGCTTCTTCCAAGGCTAGTTTGATGGCCTTGATAGCTCCCTGACCTTCTGGATGTGGAGAAGTCATGTGGTAGGCATCACAAGTATTTCCGTAACCAACCACTTCAGCCAGGATAGTAGCTCCACGTTTTTCAGCGTGTTCAAGACTTTCTAGAACCAACATCCCTGAACCTTCACCCATAACAAACCCATTGCGATCCTTATCAAATGGGATCGAAGCACGAGTTGGATCCTCTGTAGTAGAGAGAGCTGTTAAGGCTTGGAAACCAGCGATGGCAAAAGGTGTGATAGAAGCTTCTGTTCCTCCCACCAACATCACATCTTGGAAACCAAACTTAATGGAGCGGAAGGCATCCCCAATCGCATCATTTGATGAAGAGCAGGCAGTATTGATAGATTTACAAACACCGTTTGCACCAAAACGCATGGCTACATTCCCAGAAGCCATATTTGGTAAAGCTTTTGGAAGAGTCATTGGTTTGACACGTTTGGGTCCTTTTTCATGAAGGCGAAGTACCTGATCTTCAATTTCCTTGATTCCACCAATACCAGATGCAACGATAACACCAAAACGATCCCTATTAAGAGCCTCTACATCAAGATTGGCATGATTTACAGCCTCTTGGGCTGCATACAAGGCATATAAAGAATAGTTATCAAAACGGTTGGTATCTTTTTTTACAAAGTATTTATCGAACGGAAAATCTTGGATTTCTGCCGCATTATGCACATCAAAGTCACTATGATCAAATTTTGTAATGCCACCAATGCCGATTTTCCCAGTTGCTAAACTATTCCAAAATTCTTCTGGTGTATTTCCGATTGGAGATGTTACTCCATAACCTGTTACCACTACTCGATTTAGTTTCATTCTTTTCACCTCTAGCTTTCGCTACATACTTAAGCCACCATCAATGGCAATCACTTGACCAGTTAGATAATCTTGGCCTGCTAAAAACACTGTCAAATCTGCAACCTGCTCTGCCTGCCCAAATTCTTTCATCGGAATCTGAGCTAGTGTAGCTTCCTTAATCTTATCTGATAAGATAGCGGTCATATCAGACTCAATCATTCCTGGAGCAATCACATTGACTCGTATATTCCGACTAGCGACCTCGCGTGCCACAGACTTGGTAAAGCCAATCAAGCCAGCCTTAGAAGCAGCATAGTTAGCTTGACCAATATTCCCCATCAAACCAACAACACTAGACATATTAATGATAGCACCTTCTCTGGCTTTCATCATCGGTTTCAAGACTGATTGTGTCATATTAAAGGCACCAGTCAGATTGACCTTGAGCACTTTTTCAAAATCTGCTTCTGTCATCTTGAGCATAAGAGTATCTTGGGTAATCCCTGCATTGTTGACCAAAACATCTACTGAACCCAGTTCTGCAATAGCTTGATCAATCATACGCTTAGCGTCTGCAAAATCTGATACATCTCCTGAAATGGGAACCACCTTGATACCATAGTTTGAAAACTCAGCGAGCAATTCTTCTGAGATTGCCCCACGACTGTTTAAGACAATGTTGGCTCCTGCTTGAGCAAACTTGTGGGCGATGGCAAGACCAATTCCACGACTCGAACCTGTAATAAAGATATTTTTATGTTCTAGTTTCATTTTTTTCCTTTCAAAACTTCTACTTATTTTAGTCTATTTTTCTAAAAGTGCTACTAAACTCGCTTGATCTTCCACATGAGCTAAGTGAGCAGTTTGATCAATTTTTTTAACAAAACCTGACAAGACTTTCCCCGGTCCAATCTCGATAAAGTTGCTTATGCCTGCTTCTTGCATGACCCCAATACTTTCATAGAAACGAACGGGTTCCTTGACCTGACGCGTCAAGAGCTGAGCAATGTCCTCTTTTTGCATCACAGCAGCTTCTGTATTGCCGACTAGGGGACAAGTAAAATCTGAAAAACTTACCTGAGCTAGAGTTTCAGCTAGTTTCTGGCTAGCAGGTTCAAGGAGAGCGGTGTGAAAGGGACCTGACACCTTAAGAGGAATCAAGCGTTTGGCACCTGCTTCTTGCAAAAGTTCAACCGCTCGATCAACTGCAACCACTTCTCCAGCAATGACGATTTGTGCAGGTGTGTTATAGTTGGCTGGAGTAACCACTCCAAGTTCAGAAGCTTTTTGACAGGCTTCTTCAATGACCTCTACTGGCGTATTGAGAACTGCTACCATCTTGCCAGAGTCAGCAGGAGCCGCTTCTTCCATATAGGCTCCACGCTTAGCTACCAAGGCAACCGCATCTTCAAAATCCAAGGCGCCACTTGCCACCAAGGCAGAGTATTCTCCAAGAGACAAACCAGCAACCATATCAGGCTGATAGCCCTTTTCTTGCAATAAACGGTAGATAGCAACCGAAGTCGCTAGAATGGCTGGTTGCGTATAGCGGGTCTGATTGAGTTTGTCTTCTTCCGTATCGATGAGATAACGCAAATCATAACCGAGCACCTGGCTCGCTCGATCAATCGTTTCTTTAACAATCGGATACTGATCATAGAAATCCCGTCCCATCCCTAGATACTGGGCACCTTGACCAGCAAATAAAAAGGCTGTTTTAGTCATTTCTTACAACTCCTGCCCAGCGAGAGGCTTCTTCTTGAATTTTCTTAGCGGCTCCGTAATACAAATCTTTTAGGATTTCTTCAGCTGTTTCTTCTTTAGAAACAAGTCCTGCGATTTGACCTGCCATGACAGAGCCACCCTCCACATCACCGTGAACAACTGCTTTGGCTAGGGCACCTGCTCCCATTTGTTCAAAGATTTCTAAATCAGGATCTTCCTGCTTAAAGGCATCTTTTTCAGCCAGTTCAAAATCTCTAGTCAACTGATTTTTAATAGCACGAACAGCATGACCAAAGTGCTGAGCTGAAATCGTAGTGTCAATATCCCTTGCTTTTAAAATTTTCTCCTTGTAGTTTGGATGAGCATTCGACTCTTTTGCAACTACAAACCGTGTCCCCACCTGTACAGCCTCTGCACCTAGCATAAAGCCAGCCGCAGCACCTTCACCATCCGCAATTCCTCCTGCAGCAATAACAGGAATAGATACAGCTGTGGCTACCTGTCGCACCAAGGTCATGGTTGTTAATTTACCGATATGCCCCCCAGCTTCCATTCCTTCTGCAATAACAGCGTCTGCACCGATTTTTTCCATGCGTTTAGCTAAAGCGACACTAGGAACAACAGGAATAACGATTATCCCAGCTTCATGGAAACGTTCCATATACTTGCTTGGATTTCCTGCTCCTGTTGTGACAACTTTAACACCTTCTTCAATAACGAGATCCACGATATCTTCCACAAAGGGAGATAAGAGCATGATGTTGACCCCAAAGGGTTTATCAGTCAATGATTTGATTTTATCAATATTGGCCTTGACAACTTCTTTCGGGGCATTTCCCCCACCGATAATTCCTAATCCTCCAGCCTTGGAAACAGCCCCTGCCAAATCACCATCAGCAACCCAGGCCATCCCTCCTTGGAAAATAGGATAGTCAATCTTCAATAATTCTGTAATACGCGTTTTCATAGTGCCTCCAACCTTCCTTGCTTACGTAATAGTTCGATTTCACCATAATTTGACAGTCAAACTATTACCTAAACAAGAGGGAGTGGGTTTCTCCCTACTCCTTCTACTAATATTCTGCTTATTTTTCTTGCTCTTCAACGTAAGCAACCAAGTCACCAACTGTTTTCAAGTCATTTTCTGCTTCGATTTGGATATCAAAAGCATCTTCGATTTCTGAGATTACTTGGAACAAGTCCAATGAATCTGCGTCCAAATCATCAAAAGTTGATTCAAGTGTTACTTCTGATGCGTCTTTTCCAAGTTCTTCAACGATAATTTCTTGTACTTTTTCAAATACTGCCATGATAGGACTCCTTTAAAATAAATAGTTTTTTTATAACAATGTGTTCACCACATGATTACCTAAATTGTAAGAATGAGCGTGCCCCAGGTCAAGCCTCCACCGAAGCCTGATAGAAGAACAGTCTGGCTACCATCTAAAGGGATGAGACCTTGTTCTACACACTCTGAAAGTAAAATCGGGATACTGGCTGCACTGGTATTGCCATATTCCATCATATTGGCTGGAAGTTTGGCTCGGTCAACACCAATTTTTCTAGCCATCTTATCCAAAATACGGTCATTGGCTTGATGAAGTAGCAGATAATCCAAGTCTGTCACCTCTATAGGAGATTCATCAATAGTCTGCTTGATAGACTTGGCTACATCTCGAATGGCAAAATCAAAGACTGTGCGTCCATCCATCTTCAAAAACGAATCTGCACTTTCTTGATCTGAAAATGGAGAATGCAAACCTGAATGCCCATAAGTTAAACACTCGCTGCGACTTCCATCGCTATTGAGACTCTCAGCTAAGAAATGCTCTTGCTCGCTAGCTTCTAACAAGACACCACCAGCACCATCTCCAAACAACACAGCTGTTGATCGATCCGACCAATCGACTGCCTTAGAGAGGGTTTCACTACCAATCACCAAGCCTTTTTGAAAGCGACCAGAAGCGATAAACTTTTCAGCAGTTGAAAGAGCAAATACAAATCCACTGCAAGCCGCGGTTAAGTCAAAAGCAAAGGCTTTATTAGCGCCAATATTAGCTTGAACACGAGCAGCTGTAGAGGGCATCATCGAATCTGGAGTAATGGTAGCTAGGATGATAAAATCCAGTTCTTTTCCTGTTATTCCAGCTTTTGCCATCAGTTTCTTAGCAACCTCTGTAGCCAAATCACTGGTAGATTCTGTTCTTGAAATATGCCTTTGTCGTATTCCCGTTCGACTTGAAATCCACTCATCATTGGTATCCATAATCTGAGCCAAGTCGTGATTTGTAACCACTTGCTCTGGCACATAATGAGCAACCTGACTTATTTTTGCAAAAGCCATTATTTCAAATCCTCCAAAAATTGGTAAAGATTAGTCAAGCCTTTACCCATGACAGCAATTTCTTCCTCGCTCATGCCATCAATAATTTTTTCTACCATGGCCTTGTGGAAGCGTTTATGCAGTCTATGAATCAAGCGACCCTTCTTTGTCAAATGCAGATGCACCACACGACGATCCTGTTCTGACCGAACTCGCTCAATGTAGCCCTTACGCTCTAAATTGTTCAAACTTGTCGTAACAGTTCCAAGAGTTACCATCAACTCTTTTGACACTTGACTTGGAGTCACATCTGGAGCCTTACCGATGACATCAATCGTATGCATTTCTTTGATGGAGATATCCTTAAAACGACTACCTCTCAAGTTCACTTCCTCAATTACAAGGACATTGTTAAATATAGATGTTAAATATTCATTGATTCGTTGGTAGTCCATTTTTCATATCCCTCCTTCTTCAAAAAACTTTTACAATCAAAACATTTGACAGAAAGAATTATATCAAAATTCAAAGAATGATGCAAGTATTTTTTATTTTCCTGTAAATTTAGGTCTTCTTCTCTCCGAATGAGCTCGCACTCCTTCTTTGAAATCCTCTGTTTGAGCTAAGGATTTCTGTAGGTTCAGTTCTAAAGTAGCGTAACCCTGCCAGTCTTTAAATTGGCTCTCCCAAACCAACTTCTTAATGGCAGCATAGGAATTACTTGAAGCACGTCTTAATTTTTTAAGAAGCTGTTCTCTCGTCTTTTCAAGTTTTTCAGCTTCAGAAACGCGGTAAACCAACCCCCATTCTAGGGCTTTTTCTGCCGTTAAAGCCTCTCCTGTCATAGCTAATTGAGCAGCACGCGTCACACCGATACTGCGGCTCAAGAGATGAATTCCCCCTGCATCTGGAGCCAAACCAACACCAACAAAGGCTTGGATAAACTTAGCCTTATCCGTCGCCAAACAGAAATCTGCCGCAACGGCCATATTCGCTGCGGCACCTGCAACAGCACCGTCAACTTCCATTAAAACAGGTTTGGCTATTTGCTTGATTTTATAAGAAATCGTATTGACCAACTCTGCGATTTTTGTCAATGATGGAATATCATCCTCATCCACTGCCCGCTTCATCTCTACCAAATCTCCCCCAACTGAGAAGACCTTTCCATTGGCATTGATTAAGATAAAATGCACAGCTGGATTTTCTTCTGCCAAAGTCAGAGCTTCTAAAATCTCCTCACACATGGGAATATGAAAACCATTTGCGACCTCAGGACGGTTCAAGGTAAGGATTGCCAAGTCCTCTTCAAGCTGATAAATAATGTGTTCCATCAGGGCTCCTTTTTATTTTATAAGCAGTTTATACTCTTCGAAAATCTCTTTAAACCGCGTCAGCTTCCATCTGCAACCTCAAAACAGTATTTTGAGCTGACTTCGTCTAGCTTCTTAGTTTGCTCTTTGATTTTCATTGAGTGTTAAATTATTTCACTGTCAAAGTATATCTTTTTTAGGAGCAGAAAGCAAGAAAAAATCGACTGAAAGTGTCTCAGCCGATAAGAAAGGCTCGCTTTAGGCTAGAAAGCATCTTATTTTCTTCATTGAAAAAAGCCTTTCTTTCTGCTATAATCGTATAAAATACTTACTTTAGGAGTTCTTATGAAAGTTGTTAAATTTGGAGGTAGTTCTCTTGCCTCTGCTAGTCAATTAGAAAAAGTTTTAAACATCGTCAAAAGCGATTCAGAGCGTCGTTTTGTAGTCGTTTCTGCGCCTGGTAAACGTAATGCTGAAGATACTAAGGTTACGGATGCCCTGATTAAATACTACCGCGACTATGTTGCGGGTAACGATATTAGCAAGAGCCAAAGCTGGATTATCGACCGCTATGCTGCTATGGTTAGTGAATTGGGACTAAAACCAGCTGTGCTAGAAAAAATTTCTAAAAGCATTCACGCCTTGGCCACTCTTCCTATTGAAGAAAATGAATTTCTCTACGATACTTTCCTAGCAGCCGGTGAAAATAACAATGCCAAATTGATTGCTGCCTACTTTAACCAAAATGGTATCGATGCACGCTATATGCACCCTAGAGAAGCTGGGATTGTGGTCACAAGTGAACCTGGTCACGCTCGCATCATTCCATCAAGTTATGACAAGATTGAAGAATTGACAAACACCAATGAAGTCCTTGTCATTCCTGGTTTCTTTGGTGTCACTAAGGAAAATCAAATCTGTACTTTCTCACGTGGAGGTTCTGATATTACAGGTTCTATCATTGCTGCTGGTGTCAAAGCCGACCTCTATGAAAACTTTACGGACGTTGATGGTATCTTTGCAGCCCACCCTGGTATTATCCACCAACCACACTCGATTCCTGAGTTGACCTACCGTGAAATGCGCGAGTTGGCCTATGCAGGCTTCTCAGTCCTTCATGACGAGGCTCTTCTTCCTGCCTACCGTGGAAAAATTCCTCTGGTTATCAAGAATACCAACAACCCTGACCATCCAGGTACTCGTATCGTTCTAAAACACAGTAATGATGAATTTCCAGTTGTGGGAATTGCTGGTGACTCAGGCTTTGTCAGCATTAACATGTCGAAATACCTCATGAACCGTGAGGTTGGATTTGGCCGCAAGGTTCTGCAAATCCTGGAAGAACTTAACATCGGTTGGGAACATATGCCAACAGGTATCGACGATCTTTCTATCATTCTCCGTTCTCGCCAACTAACTCCCATCAAGGAAGAAGAAATCCTGCGTCAGTTGGTTCAAAAGGCTAAAGTAGATCATGCAGAAATCGAACACGACCTTTCTATCATTATGATTGTTGGTGAAAAAATGAAGAGCCACATCGGAGTGACTGCTACTGCGACACGCGCTCTATCTGAAAACAAAATCAACATCCAGATGATGTCTCAAGGTTCTAGTGAAGTTTCTATTATGTTTGTTGTCAATAAAGACCAAGAGAAAGCAGCAATTAAAGCCCTCTACAATGCCTTTTTTGGAGAAAGTAAGGAAGACTAAGCATGGCCCAATCACTTAACAAAACAGTACTCCTCAGTACGACAGGCACTTCCTACCTCTCTATCGCTGGGAAAGTTGGGAAATTCCTTGTCGGAGATCAGGCTTTGGAATTTTACCCAGATGTCAATGTCGAACAATTTATCCAGATTCCTTGGAGCCATATCAATCAGATTGGAGCCAATGTCACTGGACGCAAAGTCAGCCGCCACTTCGAAGTCTTTACAGACAAAGGAAAATTCCTCTTTGCTTCAAAAGACTCAGGTGCCATTCTCAAAATTGCACGCGAAAAACTAGGCAATGACAAGGTCGTCAAACTTCCGACCCTGATTCAGACAATTAGCCAAAAATTTAAAAATCTATTTGCAAAAAAGTAGAAACTTTAGTATAATCATAGCAACGGATAAGTAGGTTATCTTCTTCTTTCAGAAAGTCTGCGGGTACTGCGAGCAGATAGGGGGGATAGGTGAAATTCTACCGTTAGTAACAATTACATACACAATCAAGTGCACACCTGTGAAGTTGGATGGAACCGTGGCCCTGCCACTCCAACGTTTTGTCAGGCGTGCTTTTTTCATAAAGGAGTTCTTATGTTAGATATCAAACGTATTCGTACAGATTTTGAAGCTGTCGCAGAAAAATTAGCTACACGTGGTGTAGATGCTGCTGTCTTGAATGAAATGAAAGAAATCGATGCTAAACGTCGTAACATCTTGGTCAAGGTTGAAACTCTCAAAGCAGAACGTAACACAGTTTCTGCTGAGATTGCCCAAGCTAAGCGCAACAAGGAAAATACAGATGACAAGATTGCTGCCATGCAAAATCTATCTGCTGAGGTTAAAGCCTTGGATGCTGAATTGGCAGAAATCGATGCTAAATTGACAGAATTTACAACGACTCTTCCAAATATCCCAGCTGACAGCGTTCCTGTTGGGGCTGACGAAGACGACAATGTGGAAGTTCGCCGTTGGGGTACTCCACGCGAGTTTGACTTCGAACCTAAAGCTCACTGGGATCTCGGTGAAGACCTTGGTATTCTTGACTGGGAACGCGGTGGTAAGGTAACAGGCGCTCGCTTCCTCTTCTATAAAGGCCTCGGTGCTCGTTTGGAACGTGCTATCTACAACTTTATGTTGGATGAACATGGAAAAGAAGGCTATACTGAAGTCATCACACCTTACATAGTCAACCATGATTCTATGTTTGGTACTGGTCAGTATCCAAAATTTAAGGAAGATACTTTTGAACTCAGCGATACCAACTTTGTCTTGATTCCAACTGCTGAAGTTCCTCTGACAAACTACTACCGTGATGAAATCTTAGACGGCAAAGATCTTCCAATCTACTTCACTGCCATGAGTCCGTCATTCCGTTCTGAGGCTGGTTCTGCCGGTCGTGATACGCGTGGCTTGATCCGTTTGCACCAATTCCACAAGGTTGAAATGGTCAAATTTGCCAAACCAGAAGAATCTTACGAAGAATTGGAAAAAATGACAGCCAACGCTGAAAACATTCTTCAAAAACTCAACCTTCCATACCGTGTCGTTGCTCTCTCTACTGGAGATATGGGCTTCTCAGCTGCGAAGACTTACGACTTGGAAGTGTGGATTCCAGCACAAAACAATTACCGTGAAATCTCAAGCTGTTCAAACACAGAAGATTTCCAAGCCCGTCGTGCCCAAATCCGTTACCGTGATGAAGCAGATGGCAAGGTGAAACTCCTTCATACCTTGAACGGTTCTGGACTTGCAGTTGGACGTACAGTGGCTGCAATTCTTGAAAATTACCAAAATGAAGATGGTTCTGTGACCATCCCAGAAGCACTTCGTCCATACATGGGTGGAGCTGAAGTCATCAAACCATAAAAAATAAGGTTTAGCTATTTCTAGCTAGACCTTTTTTCGTAACCAAATCAGATAAGCACCTAGTACAAAGAATAAAATAGTTAGGCATATAATGGTTTCAGCCAATACCAGGTAATCCAGAAATGGAAGTTTCAAAATTCCCTGAGCCATCTTGAGCGAGGTCGCTGTGATAATGGTTGGGAAGGTGAGGGCTGAGAAGGCTGGTTGAAAACCTTGTTTTAAAATGTTGGGCAGACGAGTTAAAACAAAGAAAAAGAAGGATTGAGAAGCCAAAATCATGACAATCAAGACCCAAGTCGGCAGGCTGGTTCCTCCTACTCGAACTAGAGAAGCCAAGAGTAGAGAGAAAGGAGCACAGTAGATTCCTTCTTGTCCAAGCAAGGCTAGTGGGAGTGGATGTTTCTTTAAATCGCTATAAATAAGGGGATAGAGATAGAAGGTCAAGAGAAAACCAAAACTTAAGGTCGCATAGGCAATTTCGATAATACCTACCAGAGGATAGGTCAAGGCAGCCACTGCTATCCCCACATAGAGAACCGTCCAGCTTGGAGTGGCATGAACCCTCCGCCCTGGACAAGCAAACTTGATGGTAAAACCAGCAATCAAGGTCAAATCCAAGAGAAATGAAAACCACCAAATCCCTTGTGCTACCAAAGGAAGATAAGAGAATACGCGAAAGACATAGGTCGATAAAATCATCCCAGCCATAGGAAAGGTTGCCATTCCTGACAAAAGAGGGGGCTTGGTCAATTCTTGCTTGGTTTCTTTCCAATTAAAGAGATGCAGAATTAGAAAGTAAATCCATAAAACCAAACCAGTCAGACTAAAAAGATGGGATAGAACCGGCAACGTATCTAAAATAAGATTTCCAGCTCCTGCCAAACCTAGCAAACAACCTGAAAATACTAAGGGGAGTTTTTTCATCCTAACCTCCAATAATCATGTTAGTTTCAGTATAACATAAAAGCGCTTAAATGAGGATTTAAAAAAACGAAGTCCGCTTATTTCAGACTTCATTTTACTCAGATATGAATTAGGCATAAGGTTGCAATTCTGGATTAATTGGTGTATTAGCTAAGTTGTTGGCATAGTTACAGAGGATTGCTAGGCTGACACCAAAAACCACATCCAAGGCATTTTGTTGAGTGTAGCCAGCTTCTAAAAACTCAGACAAGGCTTCATCTCCTACACGACCCTTGGTATTGATAACTGCCAAGGTAAACTTAGCTAGGGTATCCAATTTAGGATCTGTTTCAATTGGAGTACGATTGCGAAGAGCTTGAATCAAGTCATCATTCATCTGGATTTGTTTGATGGAAAAGGCTGTGTGACCTGCGACACAGAAGGCACAACCATTGGTCACGGCTGCCGTGATTTGCACCACTTCACGCTCAACGGGTGTCAGGCTGTTGCGACGGTGGATAGATGAGACAATTTGGTAGGCTTCTAAAACAGTCGGGGCATTGGCCAAGAGACCGATTAGGTTGGGAATATAGCCATTGTTGTCTTTTTCTACTGTTTCAAGAATTTCTTTCACTTCTGCTGGTGCTGACTCTACTGTATGGATAGTAAATGTTGTCATAAGATACCTCTTTTCTTATTATTGACACTAATATTATTGGAAAATCTTATAAAATCCTGATTCCTAAGTTTATCTAAGATAAAGCTTTATTCTCTCATAAGATTTTCGTTGTTATATTAGTTTATCACACTTCCAATCACTTGCATAATATATATTATATATCAGGCTGATAAAAATTATTTATAGCCAAAAAAATCACACGAGCTGTGTGATTCCATTATTTGTCAAAATACTTTTTAGTTTCAGCAATAACGACTGGCGACAAGACCAAGAGGGCAATCAAGTTTGGCAGAGCCATCAAGGCGTTAACGATATCTGCGATAATCCAGACCATATCCAACTCGATAAATCCTCCTAACAAGACCATGAGCACAAAAACCACACGGTAGAGCCAGATAAAGCGAACCCCAAAGAGGAACTCAAAACAGCGTTCTCCGTAATAGTTCCAACCTAGAATCGTTGTAAAGGCAAAAAGTACAAGGAAGATGGTCAAGAGGGCAGGCCCAAAGTGTGAAAAGACTGTTGAGAAAGCTGACTGAGTCAAGGCAACCCCATTCAAGTCACCACTCCAAACTCCAGTTACCAAGATGGTCAAACCAGTTAGAGTACAAATGATGAGGGTATCAATAAAGGTTCCTGTCATGGAAATCAAACCTTGCTCTACTGGTTCATTTGTCTTGGCAGCTGCAGCTGCAATAGGAGCAGAACCCAGACCAGATTCGTTTGAGAACACACCACGCGCCACACCATTTTGAATAGCCATCCGAACGCTAGCACCAGCAAATCCACCTACCGCAGCAAGGGGACTAAAAGCTGAGGTAAAGACTAAAGCGATTGTGCCAGGGATTTTTCCGATATTAAAGAAAATAACTGTAAGAGTTCCTAAGATATAAATGAGGGCCATAAAAGGAACAACAGTAGTTGAAACCTTAGAAATAGACTTGAGTCCACCAAAGACTGCAATCGCTACAAAGACAGACAAGACGAGAGCTGTGATGGCTGGCGAAATCGTCGTTGTATTTTGGATAGATTCTGTAATCGAGTTGACTTGGGTGAAGGTTCCGATTCCCAAGAGAGCAACCAATACTCCTGCTACTGCAAACAAAACAGCAAGTGGTCGCCACTTTTCTCCCATCCCTAGAAGGATATAGTGCATGGGACCTCCCGCTACTGCACCATGGTCGTCCTTGGTGCGGTATTTGATGGCCAAGAGTCCTTCCGCATACTTGGTAGCCATTCCAAAGAAAGCCGCCATCCACATCCAAAATAGAGCTCCTGGTCCACCAACCTTGATAGCCGTCGCAACTCCTATGATATTTCCTGTTCCAACAGTTGATGCCAAGGCTGTACACAGAGCTGCAAAACTGGATACATCACCATGTCCCTTATCCTGGATAAAAATAAGCTGAAAGGCCTTGGGCAGACGCAAAACCTGCAAGAGTCCTAGCCGCATGGTTAGGTAAAACCCTGTTCCGACCAATAAAATCAAGAGGGGCGGTCCCCAAGCAAAATCATCGATTGATTTAAGCAATTCTAACATTTCCTTCTCCTATCGTTTCAACCCCAAAAGAAAGAGCACATGCAAGATACATGTACTCTGGAATGCTTAGATAAATGCTAAAAAGCGGTCTATCCTAGCTCTGTCCTTTTACCTGAGAGTTTGAGCAGTTGCCTGCCTTGCCCCTTCGGTGCCTTTACGGTCTCTCCAGAGTTCCGTCCATTTACAGTCATGGAAAATCAAACGATTCCCCACTTCTATTAAACTTCATTCGGTGTTGGTATTTAATTGATTCTAATTTTACAAAAAATGTTGGCTTTTGTCAATGTGTTTATTAGTAAAAATTAGTTCAACAGTTTTTACTTTATAAAGTCCAGAATACTGCTATCCTTTAAAAGTGACAATAGTCGCACCACTGCCTCCAGCATTTTGTGGGGCATAGCCGAAACTCTTGACATGTTTGTTTCGTTGCAAGTATTTGGTAACTCCTTCACGGATGACTCCTGTTCCGATACCATGGATGATATCAACTTGAGCCATATTGTTAAGCAAGGCTTGGTCGATGAAGGCATCTAGCTCATTCATGGCTTCTTCATAGCGCTTGCCTCGAAGATCCAGTCTAGCTTGAGGTCCTCGCCCAGAAGTTCGTTTCACAACATTGACCTGTTTCTTCTTGACTGGTTTTTCTTGCTGGGCTTGAACAAGATCAAACTCTTTCTCTTCCAAGGTCATCTTAATCAAGCCAACTTGGGCTTCCCAGCGACCGTCCTTGAGTTGACTGGTCAAGGTACCACGCTGACCATAACTGAGAACCACGATATCATCTCCCACCTTTGGAGCTCGTTTTTTCTTGGCCTTTTGAAGGACCTTATTTTTAGACAAGTCCACTTTTTCAGGAGCCAATTTTTTCAACTTGGCCTTGGCTTCAATGATTTCGTGGGGCTTGAGTTGGGATTTACTGTGGAGATTTTTGAGAATCTGGTCACTTTCACTTAGGGCCATATCCACAATCTCAGCAGCCTGTTCACGCGCCTTGTTAAGCTCGGTTTCCTTTTCACGATTAAGCTCGTTGTAGAGTTTTTTTAGCGCACGGTTCATCTTGAGATTTTCTTGCTCCACCTCACGGATATTGTCCAAACGTTTGCGGCTTTCCAGCGTCTGCTCTTCTAATTGCTCAATGATACGATTGACGTCATTGTCCTGATCGATCTGCTGACTGGCATCTCCTACGATAACTTCAGATAGGCCTAGACGTTTGGCAATTTCAAAGGCATTACTTCGGCCAGGAACACCCTGCATAAAGCGATAGGTCGGGCGAAGAGTTGCAGTATCAAACTCCATACTGGCATTTTGCACAAAGGCTGTCTCAATACCGTAGGCCTTGAGTTCTGGATAGTGGGTCGTCGCCATGGTCTTGATTTGACGCAGGCGAAGGTCCTCCAGAATAGCCATGGCAAGGGCTGCTCCCTCTTGGGGATCAGTACCAGCCCCCAACTCATCCAAAAGTAAGAGTGAATGTTGGTTGACCTTGCCAAGAATATCCACGATATTGGTCATATGGCTAGAGAAGGTAGACAAGCTCTGCTCAATAGACTGCTCATCTCCAATATCAGCAAAGATTTCTTCAAAAATACCAACACGACTTCCCTTGTCTGCTAAAATCGGCAATCCTGACTGGGCCATGACCTGTGTCAAGCCCAGAGTTTTGAGCATGATGGTCTTCCCACCTGTATTGGGACCTGTAATGACAATAGCTGTTAAATCTTGACCAAAATAGACATCATTTGCGACGGCATTTTTGACCAAAGGATGGCAGACATGGAGCAGTTGAATCTCTTGATTTTCTGACAGCTGAGGCACGACTGCTTGTCTTTCTTGGATAAATCGAACCTTGGCACGAATCAAGTCCAGATGACCGATAATCCAAGCGTCATTAGCAATCTCAGCCGCATGAGGGCGGACACGCTCAGAAATTTCTTGGAGAATGCGAAGCATTTCATAGCGCTCATCTGCTCGCAGACTAGCAATTTCTTCGCTCAGTTTGACTACCTCACGTGGTTCGATATAGACGGTGTTTCCACTAGCAGAAATATCATGAACGACACCTGCAATCTTATTGCGGTAGGTGTTTTTGACTGGTAAAACCTGACGGCCATTTCTGCTAGCAACAATTCCTTCCGTCAACATCTGCGCTTTTTGCTTGAGTAAGTCTTGTAAAACATCGCGCACCTGACTCTCACTATCATGTATTTTTCGACGGATTCGCGCCAATTCTTCACTGGCAAAATTTTCAATGAAACCCGCATCATTAAAGGCCTGAAGATTTCCTTGTAATTGCGGAAAATCATGTAATTTCTCAAACCAAAGGGCTAATTCTTCCAAGCTGACATTTTCCAGATTGGCGTAAAAATTTTGAAGTTCTCGGCTGGCAAGAAGCACGCGTTTCAAGAGTAGGAACTCCTCGATATTGAGATCCGCTCCCATCTCCAACCTCTTGCAGACTCCTGCAATTTCCTTAGTTGAGAGAATAGTAAAATGCGGTTGCTCGACGAAAAGAGCCTGCATTTCCTTCATCTCAGCAAAAGCCTGTTTGATTTTATCTGCTTTGGCAGTCGGAACCAGTTGTCTCAATTGCTCCAAGCCCTGCTCGGTCAACAAATGAGGCTCAAACAAGGCCTTGACCTTATCGAACTCTAATGTTTCTAATATTTTCTTATTCATCTTTATTTCCTTGTCTTTGAATGTCTAGGTGTGGTAGCTTTTTACATTCTGATAGATTCGAGTCAAATCTGTAAACAAAGGGCTAGGAAAACTCCTGCCCTTTTTATCCGATTAAATTTGTCACCCAGATTTGTTTGAGCCAACTGGTTGTTACCGGTATGCTCTGGATGATGTGTTTTGCGACGATACTCTTTTCAAGAGGATTTTGTATAACTGCCATGGGGATGGTCGCCAAGATTGTCAAGGCCATTTGCAAGACAAATAAGGTCACCAACATGGACAAGATACCTGCTGAAACTTGGAACAACTTACCACCCAGTTTTTTGCTAGGAATCAAGTGTAAGAGAAGACCAAGTAAACGACCAATACTATAGACAATCCCAAATACAAGCAAGTAGCCGATACCTGCATAAAAGACCTTATCCAGCTGAAAGAGTTGATCCGATGGGAAAAAGAAAGTCCCCTGACCTTCCTGCGAATTTGCATAAGGGAGCAATAAATGGAATTGCTCTCCAAGCCCCTTATAAAACTGGCCAGCCATAAAAGCCGATGCCATGGCTGAAATCAGGTAATAAACCTGTAAGAGCAGGCCTCTCCGATAGCCGATATAAAATCCCCAAACCAAGACCAATAGAAGAAGGAGTGAAATCATAAGGAATCCTCAATCTTGCTCTGTTCTTGCTTACAAGTCACAAGCTTGTGACGGAGTTCTTCTAGCTCTTGCTCCTTATCGTCAAATTCAATCTCACGGCTGAGCTGAGTTGATAAACAGTTGACTGCCAACAAAAGAGCGATTGTTTCATCATCTGCGCTAGGCATTTGTTCTTTAATTGCTTGGTATTTTTCTGTCGCAACCTTAGCGATTTCCTCCATAAAAAGGTTATCATGTTCACTTGTCAAGGTTAACGATTTTTTCCCGAATGTAAATTTGAATCGATTTAGATTTGCCATAAAATTCACCTCACGATATTATACCAAAATTCGCTAATTTTGTCAGTTTTTACAAATTTTACTGCTTTTGTGGTACAATAGAAACTATGGCAAGTATCACACTCACACCAAGCGAAAAGGATATTCAGGCTTTTCTTGAACACTATCAAACCAGTCTGGCTCCTAGCAAGAATCCCTATATCCGCTACTTTTTGAAACTACCTCAAGCAACGGTTTCTATCTATACTTCTGGAAAAATCTTGCTTCAGGGTGAAGGGGCTGAAAAATACGCCAGTTTCTTTGGCTATCAAGCTGTAGAGCAAACCAGCGGACAAAATCTTCCTTTAATTGGGACAGATGAGGTGGGAAATGGTTCCTACTTTGGTGGGCTTGCAGTTGTGGCTGCCTTTGTCACACCTGACCAGCACGACTTTTTACGAAAACTCGGTGTGGGGGATTCTAAGACTCTGACCGACCAAAAGATCCGTCAGATTGCTCCTATTCTCAAGGAAAAAATCCAGCACCAGGCACTCCTTCTCTCACCCAGCAAGTACAACGAGGTCATCGGAGACCGCTACAATGCTGTTTCGGTTAAGGTTGCCCTCCATAATCAGGCTATCTATCTCCTCCTTCAAAAAGGTGTTCAGCCTGAGAAAATTGTGATTGATGCCTTTACCAGTGCTAAAAATTATGACAAGTACTTGGCACAAGAGACCAATCGTTTCAGCAATCCTATCAGCTTAGAAGAAAAGGCTGAGGGCAAATACTTGGCTGTCGCAGTTTCTTCTGTCATTGCGCGTGATCTCTTTCTGGAAAATCTTGAAAATCTGGGACGAGAACTGGGTTATCAGCTCCCAAGTGGAGCTGGAACAGCTTCTGACAAGGTGGCTAGCCAGATTTTGCAAGCCTATGGTATGCAGGGACTCAGCTTCTGCGCCAAATTGCACTTTAAAAACACTGAAAAAGCGAAAAAACGCTTAGAAAGGTAAGTTATGAATTCATTTAAAAATTTCTTAAAAGAGTGGGGATTGTTCCTCCTAATTCTGTCATTACTAGCTTTAAGTCGTATCTTTTTTTGGAGCAATGTTCGCGTAGAAGGACATTCCATGGATCCGACCCTAGCGGATGGCGAAATTCTCTTCGTTGTAAAACACCTTCCTATTGACCGTTTTGATATCGTGGTGGCCCATGAGGAAGATGGCAATAAGGACATCGTCAAGCGCGTGATTGGAATGCCTGGCGACACCATTCGTTACGAAAATGATAAACTCTACATCAATGACAAAGAAACGGACGAGCCTTATCTAGCAGACTATATCAAACGCTTCAAGGATGACAAACTCCAAAGCACTTACTCAGGCAAGGGCTTTGAAGGAAATAAAGGAACTTTCTTTAGAAGTATCGCTCAAAAAGCCCAAGCCTTCACAGTTGATGTCAACTACAACACCAACTTTAGCTTTACTGTTCCAGAAGGAGAATACCTTCTCCTCGGAGATGACCGCTTGGTTTCGAGCGACAGCCGCCACGTAGGTACCTTCAAAGCAAAAGATATCACAGGGGAAGCTAAATTCCGCTTCTGGCCAATCACCCGTATCGGAACATTTTAAGAAACCTAAGAGGCCGAGAATCACCAATCTCAGCCTCTTCTTCTATCGTGAGAAAATGATTGGTAACTATCTAAACTTACCAGAACAGAAACACCTCAACTCTCACCTATTCATGCAAAGGAATTTTATGGAAGTTTATTTTTCAGGAACCATTGAACGGATTATTTTTGAAAATCCCAGCAATTTTTATCGCATCCTCCTCCTAGAAATCGACGATACGGACGCAGAGGATTTTGATGATTTTGAAATCATTGTCACAGGAACCATGGCTGATGTAATTGAGGGCGAAGACTATACTTTTTGGGGGCAAATTGTCCAGCACTCCAAGTATGGAGAACAACTGCAAATCAGTCGTTATGATCGCGCAAAACCAACTAGTAAGGGCTTGGTCAAGTACTTTTCAAGTAGCCATTTCAAGGGGATTGGTCTCAAGACAGCTCAGAAAATCGTGGATACCTATGGCGAAAATACCATTGACGAAATTTTGCAACACCCAGAAAAGTTAGAAGGCATCACAGGACTCTCTGCCAAAAATCGCGAGGCTTTCGTCTCCACTCTCCGTCTCAACTACGGAACGGAGATGGTTTTGTCCAAACTAGCCAACTACGGCATTCCCAACAAACTAGCCTTTCAGATTCAAGACTTTTACAAGGAAGAAACCCTTGATGTGGTTGAAAATTATCCCTACCAGCTGGTTGAGGATATCAAGGGTTTGGGCTTTACCATTGCTGACCAACTAGCTGAGGAACTAGGCATCGAAAGTCAGGCTCCTGAACGCTTCCGCGCCGGTCTAGTTCACAGTCTTTTTCAGGCCTGTATGGAAACAGGGGACACCTATGTTGAAGCACGGGATTTGCTGGAACAAACCCTTACTCTCCTTGAGTCTTCCCGTCCCGTGGAACTAGACCCCAGCCAAGTTGCCCAAGAGCTCTCCTACCTGATCGAAGAAGACAAGGTTCAGCAGATTGATACCAAGATCTTTGACAACAGCCTCTTTTTCGCTGAGGAAGGCATCCGCAGTCACTTGATTCGTATCCTTGAAAAAGGAAAACAGAAGAGTCATGATTTAGAAACCATTCAAAAACATATCACTACTATCGAGGAAGAGCTGGGAATTGAGTATGATAACATTCAAAAACAGGCTATCTGTGATGCTATCCAGAATAAGGTCTTTATCCTGACAGGTGGACCTGGTACTGGTAAGACAACTGTTATCAATGGGATCATCGCTGTTTACGCCCTGTTAGAGGGACTTGACCTCAGGAAGAAAAGCAACCTGCCCATTCTTCTTGCTGCTCCAACTGGTCGAGCTGCTCGTCGCATGAATGAATTGACAGGTTTGCCTAGCGCGACCATACACCGCCACTTGGGAATGACAGGTGACGATGATACCAGTCATCTGGAAGATTACCTAGATGCTGACTTTATCATCGTGGATGAATTCTCTATGGTGGATACTTGGCTGGCCAATCAACTCTTCTCCAATATCTCTTCTAACAGTAAGATCCTCATCGTAGGTGACAGTGATCAGCTACCTTCTGTCAGTCCTGGACAGGTTCTAGCGGATCTGCTTCATATTCCTTTGATTCCTCAGACTCGCTTGGAAAAAATTTATCGACAAAGCGAAGAATCAACCATCGTCACCCTAGCTAGTCAGATTCGACAGGGCATCTTGCCAGCTGATTTCACCCAAAAAAAAGCTGACCGTTCCTACTTTGAAATTGCTAGTGGCCATATTCCTGCCACCATTGAAAAAATCTTAGGTGCCGCCCTCAGAAATGGTATTCCTGCCCGTGATATCCAAGTTCTGGCTCCTATGTACCGAGGGACGGCAGGGATTGATGCTATCAATCAGCTCATGCAAGACCTGCTCAATCCCCCACAAAAAGATCAACTCAGTTTTGAAGCTCCTCAGTGCCACTATCGTAAGAGAGACAAGGTCATTCATTTGGTTAACGATGCTGAAATCAATGTCTTTAATGGGGATTTAGGAGCTATCACAGACCTGATTCCTGGTAAATACACCGAATCGAAACAAGACGAGATTGTCATTGATTTTGATGGTAATGAAGTCTCTTACCCCCGTAACGAATGGTACAAGATTCGCTTGGCCTATGCCATGAGTATTCATAAGTCTCAGGGAAGTGAGTTCCCAGTTGTCATCCTACCGATTACTGGTGCTAGCCGACGTATGCTGGAGCGAAATCTCATCTACACAGCCATTACACGTGCCAAAAGCAAACTCATCTTACTAGGCGAATTACAAGCCTTCGACTATGCTACCCAACACATCGGAACTGCCCGAAAAACCTATCTGATTGAACGCTTCAGTGATCTACTGGAGAATGTTGAAGAAAAGCAACAAGCTGTCTCTGAAACAGTCACATCAAGTGCCTCTGAACAATCCTACATCCTAACCGAAGAAAACTGGGACAGCATTCCAGCCATGATTGGGATTACAGACACAGACCTCAAAGAGATTTTTGGAAAATAGTACATCAGAAAACCCACCAATTCAGGTGGGTTTTCTGTTTATTAAGATTATTTTACTGTTGCTGTGCTTGTGATCAATTCAACAGCTTTTTTGATAGTGATATCATGTTTCAACATGTCAGCTGAAAGCAAGTTTTGAACTTGTGCAACTTCCATGTTGTAGTCTGCTGCCAATTGCTCAACTTCTTTTTGGATTTCTTCTTCTGAAGCATCAAATCCTTCAGCTTTGGCAACTGCTTCGATAACAAGGTTAGTCTTAGTACGTGACTCAGCTTCTGCTTGGTATTGGTTATGAAGGTCTTCTTGAGTAGTTCCAGTGATTTGGAAGTACATGTCAGGGTTGATCCCTTGACGTTGCAAGTTCCCAAGGAATTCATTTACTGAACGGTGAACTTCTTCGTGGATCATTTCTTCTGGAAGTTCTACGATTTCAGCGTTTTCTACAGCTGTATCAATTGCTGCACCTTCAACTGCATCTTTGTAAGCTTCTTCTTTAGCAGCAGCCAATTCTTTGCGGTATTTTTCTTTCAAGTCAGCAAGTGTTTCAACTTCTTCATCAATGTCTTTTGCAAGTTCATCGTCAAGAGCTGGAACTTCTTTAGCTTTTACTTCGTGGATAGTTGTCACGAATTTAGCTTCTTTACCTGCAAGGTCTTCTGCTTGGTAGTCTTCTGGGAATGTTACGATAACATCAACGGTTTCGCCAGCTGAGTGACCTACCAATTGGTCTTCGAAACCAGGGATGAATTGACCTGAACCAAGTCCAAGTGAGAAGTTTTCACCTTTTCCGCCGTCAAATTCAACACCGTCGATAGAACCAACGAAGTCGATCACAACAGTGTCGCCGTTTTCAGCAGCAGCTTCCTTGATAACCAATTCAGCCAGGTTGTTGCGTTCGCGTTCGATACGCTCTTCAACATCAGCGTCAGTTACTTCTTTTTCTACATCAACTGATACTTCAAGGTTTTTGTAGTCACCCAATTTTACTTCAGGTTTTGTAACGACTTCAGCAGCGATAACCCAGTCTTGACCTTTTTCCATTGAAGTTACGTCAATTTTTGGTTGGGCAACCACTTCAAGACCAGCTTCTTTTACAGCTGCTTCATAAGCGTTTGGCAAAAGAGCGTTCATAACGTCTTGGTAAAGTGATTCTTCACCAAATTTTTTATCGAAGATAGGACGTGGAAGGTGACCTTTACGGAAACCTGGAACATTAAGAGATTTCTTCACTGACTTGAAGACACGGTCCAATTCTGGTTTGATTTGGTCTTGAGAGATAGTGAAAGTCAAGACACCACGGTTTGTTTCTTTGTTTTCAAATGATACAGACATTCTGTCATTTCTCCTTAAAATTTTTTAAATACAGTCTATTATAACATTTTCTATAAATAAAATCTAGACTAATGCAGCCAATTATAGACAACAAGCCTTTTTCCTAACTAAAACACTCATAAAGTATAGACAATTTTAGACTACTTTGGATATCTTTTGGTTAGTCATTTTCCAAAACTAATTTATCTAATTTTTCAGTTATATTTGACTTCATCTTCTCAGTAACATGAGTATAAACACTTAAAATCTTTGTTTCATTAGTATAATCTACACGATCCATTATCGCTGTTATAGGTACTTCCAATTCAGCAAGCAAACTTATATGCGAATATCTAAAAACATGAGCAGTCAATACAAAATCATCTTTCTTAATTTCACTTTTCCTAAAACTGTTTTTCAAAAAGTAATTGAAACAAGTTATCATTAAGGGAGAACCATTATTTGTAAATATATAATCACCTTCTTCTAAAAGAAGATATTCTTTTAAAATTTCTAACACTCTATCACTAATACCAATTACTCTATATGAAGCTAAACTTTTCGGACTATCCAAAAATACTTCGTTATTGGACGATTACATTATAGTAAAACGAAATAAGAACAGGACAAATCGATCAGGACAGTCAAATCAATTTCTAACAATGTTTTAGAAGTAGAGGTGTACTATTATAGTTTCAATCTACTATACAAGACGAAATTGAAGAAATCTTTCCATTATAAAACGCATATTATCAAGGTTTTTAAACACCTAATAATATGCGTTTTTTCCTATTTTAAAGACTTTTATCCACCTATTATACAAAGTTAAGTATCCATCACAGTTTACAATTAGCCTTCATTACCTAACCCATTCACCATCCTTCAAGAGAGTAACCTTTAAGAACCGAATAAATAAATGGCAAATTTCGTTCATTTAATTTAACTGCACTGTTAATTTGATTAGCTCCATCTCCTAAAGTATGCACTCCTACTACACGGTGACTAGCATCATAAACTGTAGATCCACTAGACCCCTCTAAAGTATCAACTTGGTAATCCAAGAACATGCCATCATCACTTAAAACTTGTTTTTTATCTGTATACATTTGATGAATTTTAAAATTATATGATGGATAGCCTGTGATAGTCACAGTTATTCCTGTCAAATTTTTTTGACTAGTAGGAAGACCCAAAGTCCCTAATTTTGCACCAATGGGCTCTTCTAGAATTAATAAAGCCAAGTCATATTCCCTTGCATCCTTAGAATTTAAATTTCTAAATTCCTTCAACTAACGAACTTCCTTTACTTTGACCTTTCCAAATGGTTCTTGACTTGGACTAACAGCCGGAAGAACATAAATATCATCCGCTTCTTTCCCATAGTCATGTCTGTAGTAGTTGTGAGCCGCTGTAATTAACACATTATCTTTAATAAAATTCGCACTTCCCCTCCCTTCTACATTCATTCCATCGGCTACTCCATAATACTTAGATAAAACCATAGCTGAAGTCGAATACGGATACTGTAAAGTATTATCAATTTTAATCAAATCATCATTACCGATAATACTTCTGATTGCTTTTGGTAGTATGAACCATACGTTGGTGAAATCTCAGATAATGAAGAATCATTAGACTCTGGACCTTTTTCTAGTGTCTCACTTACCTCATATTCTTCACCTGTACTAGAAATAACACTCAAAGCAGATACTGTCGATAACTGGCTAGCCAATAAAGTACTCGCAATAATTGAAATACCCAATTTTTTATAAACAGTTTTCTTCATTATTGTATCCTCCTAATGTAATTATAGCGTACTATTCTAAATTTCTTAATCTACTATAGAATCAAGAAATCTACCACCTTCTTTAAATACCCTCCATTATCACATAAACAGGTAAACTTTTCAATTAATGACTGCGCTTTTCAATCACGCTAGAGGTACTTGCTTGCTTCTTTGATACTAAGTTCAGCCATTCTTTCCTTGTTTTTCTCAATAAAGCATGTTACCCAAGTGGGATTCGTTTTGGAGTAGTCTCGCAGAGTCCAGCCAATGGCTTTATTGATAAAAAATTCTGTTTGGTTCAAGTTATGAAGTAGAATCTTTTCCATTAATTGAGTATTGGTCTTCTCTTTTCTTAACAACTGGTGGTCAATAGCGACACGTCTCAGCCAGATATTATCTGATAGGCTCCATTTTATACTCAATGAAAATCAAAGAGCAAACTAGGAAGCTAGCCGCAGATTGCTCAAAACACTGTTTTGAGGTTGCAGATAGAGCTGACGTGGTTTGAAGAGATTTTCGAAGAGTATTAAGATTATTTCTTCTAGTTCAGAGTGTTCATACACCAAACTCCCTACTACTCGATCTAGGATATCTACCGTGTCCCACCAGGATTTTGTCACGACTAACTGCTCTAGCTTAGGCAAATCGGTTTCCTTTAGATAAGACTGCATTGCTTTCAAATAGTTAGCAGCCACATATTGGTATTCTCTAGGATCCTTTTCCCAGCAAGTGTCTGCAAAATCCCAATCGATAATCTTTGTTTTTTTCGCTTCTGGAAAATATTTTTATAGAGTTTATTTCTTTCAGGCACCGCAATACCTAGAAAAGAAAATTGATGGCGCATATAGGCTTCCATGGGCCTTGCTTTTTAGAGTCTTTTGCTGCTTCTAGCTCCTCAAGTAAATCTGCTAAACTCATCTAAAACTCCTCATGCCCCACCAAATGGTGCTGAAAGGCATAGACAGCCGCCTGGGTACGATCGCTGACTTCAAGTTTGGCAAGAATGTTGGACACGTGGGTCTTGACCGTCTTGAGAGAGATAAAGAGGTCATCTGCGATGCGCTGATTTTCGTAGCCCTTGGCGATGAGTTGGAGAACATCTCGCTCACGCGCAGTCAATTCTTCATGAAGTTCCATATGATTGCGGTGGTATTCAACCTTCTTGCTAACCTCTTGCTCAATGGCCAGCTCGCCAGCAGCTACCTTACTGACGGCATGAAGCAATTCATCTGCACTAGAAGTCTTGAGCATATAGCCTTTGGCACCAGCATCTAAGACTGGCATGATTTTTTCATTGTCCAAATAAGAGGTCACAATCAAAATCTTGGCTTCAGGCCATTCTTTAAGGATTGCTAAGGTCGCGTCAATCCCATTCATCTCAGGCATGACAATATCCATGACAATGACATCTGGACGCAGTTCCAAGGCCAAGTCAATCCCTTGAGACCCGTTGGACGCCTCACCCACAACTTCTACATCGTCTTGGAGGTCAAAGTAGCTTTTCAAGCCCAATCGGACCATTTCATGGTCATCTACTAGTAAAATTTTCATCTTTACTCCTTTATCATTCCTTATCTAACAGGGGAATACGGATATCAACCGCCAGCCCTTGCTTGGGAGCTGTCAAGAGTTGAACTGTTCCAGCCATATCTTCAACCCGCTCCTTGATATTTCGCAGTCCATAACTCAAGTCGTCTAAGCTCCCTAACTGGAAACCAATCCCATTGTCCACCACCTTCAGTTGCAATTCAACATCTGTCTGATAGAGGTAGACATCTAGGCAAGATGCCTGGGCATGGCGGAGGGTATTGCTAATCAACTCTTGCAGGATACGGAAGATATGCTCCTCGATTTTCTTAGGCAATTTCGTCATATTCTGCTTGAGACTAACCCTAAGATCACTCTTGTCCTCAAGCTCTTTTAAGAGAATTTGAATCCCTTCTATCAAGCTCTTCTGCTCCAGTTCAACTGGTCGCAAATGCAAGAGCAAAACCCGCAAATCCTTCTGGGCAGTTTCTAAAATAGCTGTGACACTCTGCAACTGGATCTGCATCTTTTCTCTATCCAATTTCAAAGCCTGCTGACTGATACCCGATAAAATCATGTGGGCCGCAAACAACTCCTGACTGACTGTATCGTGCAAATCCCGAGCAATTCGCTTCCGTTCCTTCTCGATGATTTCCTCTTCCTGAGCAAGGCTATGATTTTCAGCTTTTTGAAGAGCCTCTGTCAAAAGGTTAAGTTTACCTGATAAGGACTTGAAACTGGCATCCAAATCTGGATCTACAACCTGAACTACTTCTTGCCCTGCCAATAAACGCTTGAGATTAGCCTGCATTTTTCTTAGAGAAAGCTCTTCGATCCCTCGCCAAAACAGGGCTAAGAGACAGGTCATGGACATGCTGAAAACCAACAATAAAAAGACAAATTTTTCTGTTTTTTCGACATCGTGCAAAAAGATAGACCAGTCAAAATCAAGTATTTCCAGCAAGCTGTGGGAGAAAAAAAAGACAAATAGGAAGGAGGTGAGAGCAATAATGACATAGGCTTGTTTTTTCATCCTCTAACCACCTCCACATCACCAATCATAGTGGTCAAGAAAATCTTGACACTCTTGTTACTCTTGAGATAGTCTTTTGTTTCTTGATGATAGTGTTCATTGCGGAGGGCTCGCTTGGGCTGGTTGAAAAAAGTCAAATCCCCATAGAGACAGTTAACGCTGAGACTGACTTCCACATCTACAGGTACGATGATTTTGGTCGTTCCTACCATCTTTCTGAGGATAATGACATTGTCATGATTGGTTAAGATGACCCTCTCCAGATGAATAGTGTCCTTGCCCATGAAGCGAAAGAGATTGATATCATCGAATTGGCAAGTCTGGTAGCTTGAAAAATGATGAAGATTTCCAAACCAACGATTTTTCTCCTTCTTAACCGTCACGACCTCTTCAAAAACCAAATTGGTCTGCTCTTTTTCCTGGTTCATCATCGGGTAAAGAAGAAAAAGGCTATAGATAACCGCAACAAAAATAGCTAGAATCACAAAAGGATTGAGCATAACGATGAAAAAGAAGAGAATGGTTACCGCTACTAAAAGAAGATTATTTCCCTCTTTACCAGTGTAGTAGCGAATCAAAAGCAAAAAGAGGAATAGTATCAGCAGAAAACGCGAAAAATGCTCTGATACCATCAAAATCAGAGCTCCTGTCAGAAGACAGGCTTCGATAAATAAAAAGATTTTAAATTTTCTCATAGGTTCATCCTCTCCCTTCTATTTTATCACAATTCAAAAAAGTCACCTCAGTCTGAGGATGGAAAAAAAGGCGCTGGTTACGCCTTTTTCATCTGATCCTTTGCTTCTTTTAATTTTCCATAAAGAAGATAGTCTACTTTTTGTAGATCTGCTATGGTGGCACAGTTAAGGGAACACATAATCAAGCGTAGATCTGCTTTCCAGCCTTGGACAATGCCAATCACTTCTTCAACTGTGTAGGTTTCAACCAATTCCAGAACGGTTCGTGACAATCCCACAGCCTTAGCACCAAAAACCAAGCACTTAATCATATCCAGCGGATTCCGAACCCCTCCACTAACCAAGAGTTCGACCTTATCTTTCCATTCTTGGGCATTGAGAAGGGCCTGCATGGTAGACTGACCCCATTGATTGAGGTAATCACGCTGGCCACTACGACGGTTTTCGATATAGGCAAAGCTGGTGCCACCACGACCCGATAGGTCCACTGTACGAACACCGAATTCATAGGCTCTTTCGATTGTCTTGGCATCCATTCCAAAGCCCACTTCCTTGAGGACAATAGGAACGGGAATTTGCTTGCTATAATCTGCTAGATGCGATTGCCAGCTTCTAAACTTCCTTTCTCCCTCGGGCATGAGTAATTCCTGCATGACATTGACATGCACTTGCAATAGAACAGGATTCATCTCTTCTACAGTATGAAGTCCTAACTCGACAGGCTTGTCCAATCCAATATTGGTTCCAAGGAGGAGATTGGGATGACTAGACTTGACAGAAAAAGAATCATCCGTTGGATTTTTGAGGGCTGCGCTATAAGAACCCGTTACAAATAAAATACCACAGGATTCCGCCACCTGAGCCAGCTTTTGATTGATTTCTCTTCCCTTATTACTTCCACCAGTCATGGCATTGATATAAAAAGGAAAGTCCCACTTTCGACCAGCAAACTCTGTCGAAAGATCGATTTCATCCAGATTGTAAAGAGGCAAGGAAGAATGAATCAGCTCCACCTCATCAAAGCTATTATAGGAACTTTTCTGCTCAAGGGCATAGAGGATATGCTCGTCCTTACGATTTGTCGTCATGTCCTATCCTTTCTTGATATAAGAGCTCAATCCCCAGATCGGCCCAACGATTTTTTAAGGTTTTGGTTGATTGCGCATCAAAACTCAGGGCGATGCCACAGTCACCACCACCAGCACCACTACTCTTGGCAACGGCCTGCAAATCTTGACTGGCTTCTTTCAACTGTCTAAGCAAAGGCGTGTAAATATCTGTACTCAAGCCTTCTAAAAGCTTGCTGGCTACTTCTACTTGCTCGATAACTTTTTCGGCTTTCCCCTGCTCCAAGGCTTCGACCAAAGAAACCACCGTTTCTTTTGAGGAACTTAAAAAATTTTGATTGATATTTTGCTTGATTTGCTGGACCATGTGACTCGATACAGCCACTTCCTTGGTCCATCCCACTAAGAAATCACATTCTAAAGTTGGTTTCACTTGTGAGATAAAAAATCCCCAATCACGCTCCAGAACTGTCGCCAAGTTTTCTTCTTCTAACCAAGCAGCCGCCTTCTGGCGATCAAATGACTGGTAGAGAACCAAATCCTCTGCCACAATACAGGCAAGGTCGCCCATGGAACCATTGTCTCCTCGCTTGAGCAAGACAGCGCTAGTCAGCTTGAACAAGAGATTCTGATCAACCGAAAGATTATAGAGAGCCAATAAAGCCTTGACAACCAAGACAACGACGCTGCCACTAGAACCTAGACCAAACTTTTTCCCTTCTCGTTCCATTTTGCCACAGATTTTTAGGGAAAAAGGTCTTAAATTCTGACCACGAACAGCGAGGAAGTCTCCCATCAAAGCAATCGTTTCTTGAATCAAGCTGTAGTCAGGATTGGGCCTTAAGTCCACTGCGAAATCAAACATATCTGAATAGATACGGTAGCTGTCAGAAAAAGCAATCTCAGCCCTCATATAGATGGGAATATCCTTTATCAAAGCTAACTGCCCTGGCTCTAAAATAGCATATTCACCTGCCAAATAGAGTTTTCCGCAAGTTTTAACAGCAATCATCTTGACTCAAATCCTTTGTTTTTGACACAATCAAGCGATAACGCTGACCGAAAATTTCTGACAAATGCTCCAAGTCTTTCTCCTGACAGAAGACCTTAACATTGGGACCAGCATCCATGGTAAAGTAGCAGGCCTCTCCTTTCTCACGAAGCTGACGAACAAAGGCCATAGCCTCATAAGAGGCATCCGTCAGATAAGAAAAGGCTGGACTAGCAGTCTTTGTCGTAGCATGCATAGCCAGGGCATTTTTCTCCGTTAATTCTCCAATCTTGGCAAAATCATTTTCCTTGAGATAAATCAGCATATCCTGATAGTCCTTCTCAGACTGACGAACCCAGTCGTCAAAAGTCGTCGAGGTTTCCACACAAAGTTTCATCCCGTCACGGCTAGAGATTGGTTTTTTCTTGTCCTCTAGCACCAACATAATCATAGCTAGTTTCAAGTCTGTCTCTACAGGGTAAATTTCTCCACTATCCTTATCCCAGGCTCCTAGTGGTCCATAAAAACTCCGAGAAGAAGAACCTGAGGCAAATTTGGCTTCCTGTGCCAACTGACTTCTATCCAAACCAAGCTTGAAATAAGCATTACAAGCCTTGACCAGGGCGGACAAACCACTAGAACTTGAGGACAGGCCCGCTGCCGTAGGCATATTGTTTTGAGTATCGATACGGACAAAGCCCTCACCAGCTGGACGATAACGGTCAATAATCTTACTCATCTTGGCATGCTCGACCTCATTTTGTAGCTGACCATTGATGTAAAATTCATCAGCTGTTACATTGGCTGGTAAAGGCGACAAGGTCGTCTCTGTATACATATTTTCCAAAGTTAGAGAAATACTGCTAGTAGCAGGCACCATCTCTTTTTCTTTTTTCTTTCCCCAATATTTGATAATAGCAATATTTGCGTAGGAACGTACTGTCACAGGCTCTCTATCCATGTCTGAACAGCTCCTTTCTCTTCTAATCTTTCTGCTAGTTCTTGTGCGTGTGTCAAATTGGTTACCAAGGCTATGATACAACCTCCTAGCCCACCACCGCTCATCTTGGCACCCAGAGCACCATGGCTAAGAGTCGTTTCAACCAAAAAGTCTGCCTCAGGGCTACTGACTCCAATTTCTTTTAAATGTAAATGCGCTTGACTGAGGATTTGTCCCAGTCCTTCAGCATCTTTTTGTGAAATCGCAACTTCTGCTTGCTGGGTTAATTCTCCCAAGGCATGCAAAAACGGTAGGGCATCCTTGCCCTTATTTTGAACCACTTGGATGGCTTCACGAGTATGACCATAAACACCCGTATCGGCAATCACCAAATAGGCGGATAAATCCATCTCAAGTTCTGTAAATCCTACGTTCTTGATAAAGCGAATAGGTTGGTCACTGAGACAGGTCTTAGCATCCAAACCACTAGGATTCATATGGGCAATCATCTCAGCTCGATTGACCAAGATTTCTAGTACATCATGAGGCAGATCAGCCTGATAGTAGTCAAATACCGCACGAATGGCCGCTATGCTGATAGCCGCTGACGAACCCATCCCCCGTTTCTCAGGGATAGCCGAGTCAATCTCACAACGAACGCAGGCTTCTGTGATATCCAAATACTCCAGTGAGGCATAAACCGCCATGGACAAGGTATCCTCCTCATAAAGGCGCCAAGGACTCTCTGCAGAAACTACCTTACAGGTCACCTCCACCTCCAAAAGAGGCAGGGAAATGGCAGGATAACCGTAAACGACCGCATGTTCCCCTATTAAAATTATCTTACTATGTGCCTGACCGACACCAACTTTTTTTGTCATTTTTTCCTTTTACTAGACGAAAAAACGTCTTATTTTTCATACAAGTATTAATTCTTTCCTATCTATTTTATTATATTTTCACAAAAAAAGCGATTGTTTCCATTCACAATCGCTTCTTTCATTATTGAACCCATTCGCCATTATAATTGACAAAATAGCCATCTACGGTCGTATTCACTGCCAAGGCACCTGAGCTATAAGCGTAGTACCATCTGCCATTGACCTGGAACCAACCTGTCGTCATAGAACGACGAAAGAAACTCCATACCATTAAGTAAAGAGGAAAGTCGTGAGGGAGCATGCGCCATTGACAACCTGTTTTAGTGACGTACAAAGTCTCATTAACAAGTACTCGTTTCGGCCATTTATAGGTGCGGTGTTTGGAGAAATAGGGTTCAATCTTAGCCCATTCTTGATCGTTTAAATCAGTATCATATACTTTGCGTGTCATAACTCTAGTTTAACATTTTTTGTGAATACAGGTTCTAAATAATCGACCACGAAAATTTCTTAAGTGGAAAACGCCTTATGAAGTATGCTACGGGAAAGTTATGCACTTAATTTGACAATTCAAGATGTAAAAATATATACTATAGTAGATTGAAACTAGAATAGTACACCTCTACTTCTAAAATATTGTTAGAAATCGATTTGACTGTCCTGATCGATTTGTCCTGTTATTATTTCATTTTACTATAATATTTGACAAGTTATTCTAAAAGTATTATTATGTTGTTGTGTTATAGATTGATTGAATCTAACTAAAGGATCCTATTCAATTACTAGAACTATCACATACTCAAGGTCAGCTCACAGATGAGCAACTATTTTGGTTACAATGTCTACTAAATTTAAGTCAAACAAATAATTTAGTCAAAATTAAAAAAATAGAGGAACATAAATATGATTACAAAACAGAATGTAATAGTGTTCTACGATTTTTACTAGATAAAACTGTAAATTCTGAAGGAAGGATCACTTCTTCAACAGAATTTGGAAATTTCGTAAGTAATTTATCATTCCAACACGGAATAGCTGGACTACTGTTTCCTCTAAATAAATTGTACCCCCCAGAACTGGATTCTAAAATACTCTCTATCATCAAGAAGGCAGTGACAATTAGAACGACACACACATATAAATATCAATACTCACTGCTATTTGGTGATGCAGGCTATCTATGGTTACTCCTACATTTATTTTCTATCAGTAAAAATCAATACTATCTACAATTAGCAAACGTCACCGCTAAAAAATTAATAGAGAATTATGATACTCTAGAGGAAATAGACTTTGCATTGGGAAAATCTGGTGTCCTATTATCATTAATAAAATACTATCAATTTACCAATGACAATACTCTTAAAATTTTCATCCACAATAGTATAGGGGAAATTTAGCATTATTTCCTACAAAGAGATACAGCCAAAGAAAGCATTTTAGACTATAGCTTTGCTCATGGATATTGTGGAATTGCATATGCTTTATTTGCCTATTCTAAAGTCTTAGAACCTTCTATGTTCTATAATGATCTCCATACATTCCATACTGAATTAAAAAAATTATTAGAAAAAGTTACTTCTAATACTGAAAATTTAGGAAATTTACAACTTTCTTGGTGCAAAGGAATTTCCGGAATAATCTTATATCTTTGTATGTACGATTGTGACGGAAACAAAGATATTATTAGTAAATATCAAGAATTTGTTTTTAACCATCATCTAAAAATGATGACAGGATATTGCCACGGAATAACTAGCTTACTACAAACCACTGTCTACAATCAAAACAAATTACTGATGAAAAAAATCCAACAGGTAATTTTAGCATGTTCTGAACGAGATGATCACGGTTTACTGATGTTTCAAGGAGATAGTGGTAAAGCAGATTTGTTTGACTTCGGAATAGGAAGCATGGGGGTATATTGGTGTCTATTAAATAATAAATTCCCATTCGATGTGCAGACATAAGGAGAAATGTATGAAATTATTTTGGACAAACAACATATATAGACAGTTGTTGCTAAACAGCTGTTTTTCATCATTCGGCGACAGTATTTTCTACCTTGCCATTATCAATTATGTGGCTCAGTACAATTTCGCTCCGCTAGCGATTTTACTGATTTCCATTTCAGAGGTGGTTCCCCTACTATCGCAACTCTTTCTCGGAATTCTAGGAGATTTTCAAGAAAATAGAGTCAAACACGCACTCTGGATTGCCAAAATCAAAATCCTGCTCTACGCTATTTTGACAGTATTTCTCGTCTTGTCGCCCTTTTCATTAGTTTCAGTCATTATGATTGTCATCATCAACCTCATCTCTGACACCTTGAGCTACCTGTCTGCCTACATGATGAACGCCCTCTACATCAGTGTAATTAAGGACGACCTGCATGATGCCATGGGGTTCAGGCAGTCTCTGATGAGGGTTGTCCGCATTGTCGCCAATCTAGCTGGCGCATTCCTTATCAATGTTATGAGTATTCAAACTATTTCCCTTATCAACACTCTGACTTTTGTCATTGCCTTTTTGGGCCTGTATGTTATTCGACATACCTTGTATGAGGTTGAAAAAAGGATTGAAATGTCACATACAGCACTGAGTTTTAAGAAATATTTTCAACATCTTAAACAGTCGCTGGCTGTGCTCCTGAGGTTAAAAGATACCGTCATACTACTGTTTCTGACGACCAGTATGATTGCCATCTTGGATGTGTCCCCTCGGCTGATTGCCCTCCGCTTCATCCAACAGACACTAGCACAACTGAGCATTGGGCAACTCTTCGCCCTGCTCTCCATCATCATGTCTTGTGGAGCTATCCTTGGCAATATGACCAGCAGTAATCTATTTAAAAATATCCGTTTCACGCACCTCTTGGTTTTCTGTGAGATTTCCCTATTGGCTCTAATAACTAGTATCCTTTGTCAAGCCTATATCGTAATTTTCGTGACCAGTTTCATCAGTTCTACGATTATCGGCATTCTCAGCCCTCGCCTACAAGCAGCTGTCTTTGCCCATATCCCCAGTGACAAGATGGGGACGGTGGGCTCTGCTCTGAGCACAGTAGACATTCTCGCCCCGTCCCTGCTCTCCCTATTAGCCCTATCCATAGCATCGGGCGTTTCGGTGCAGTTAGCATTGATATTTTTGTATCTTATTTTGATTGCTCTTATCTTTTGTCAATGGTTAGTCAAGTTCAACACTCATAACTAACGAAAAAGCATGTGTAGATTTCACATGCTTTTAATCTCCCCAATCGTCAGGTCAAGTACAACAAAGTCACTTCTTTGATTAAGCGAGTGTTCTAATATAATTATAAGCACCCTGTCATTACCGAACCCATTCGCCATTATAGTTGACAGAATAGCCATCTACGGTCGTATTCACTGCCAAAGCACCTGAGCTATAAGCATAGTACCAGTTGCCATTGACCTGGAACCAACCTGTCTTCATGTCTCCATTACCTGCATTTAGGTAGTACCAAGTTGAACCATCTTGATACCAACCAGTTGCCATAGCTCCTGATGAACGGAGATAGTACCATTTGTTCCCAAGGTTTTGCCAACCTGTTTTCATATCGCCATTTGGGTGGTCTAAATAATACCAAGTGGTACCTTCCTGATACCAGCCAGTGGCCATTGCTCCTGAGGAACGGAGGTAGTACCACTTATTACCTAGATATTGCCAACCTGTTTGCATAATACCAGTTGTTGGATCTAGGTAGTACCATGGAGCAGGTTTGCTTCTATCAATGTCAATAGTAACATGAAAATCTTGAGTCCAACCCTTAGCAACTTCACCAATTGGTAGTGGATTGTAAGAATCATCACCAAAATTTCCTAGCTTATTTAAGTAATACCAATTGCCGTCTTCATAAATCCAGCCTGTCTTTACAGCATAATTATTATCAAAATAATAAGTTCTCTTTTCAGCAGATAGAGGATATTGTTCACCGTATACTTTTCCTGTATTTTCAGACGTTTTTGCCTCTAGTACTTGTTTATCTGTTTGTTCTAGCAAAGCACCATCTTGTCCAAAATAGTACCACTTCTCCTGAAGGCCAATTTCATTAACTGGTTGGTTATCGAATAAATTATCACGATAACCTGTTCCAGGAATTTCTAAGTATTGCCAACCGACAACCATCTCTCCAATATCACCAAAATAGTAAGTTTTACCGTCTATTTTATGCCAATAGATTGCTTTATGATCATCTTTTACATAATATTTTCTATTATCCTTATCAACAAATCGGCCACCTGTGGTATTCGCAAATACCGTATTTGTAGCTAGCAAACCAAAGAAAAAGACTGCTAGTAGAACTTGCATCATTTTTTTCAAAAGTTTCATCTATATATCCTCCTAAAACGATTGTAGCAAAGACCCGACTGCATGTCAATATATAAAAACTCCTCAAAAAAGCAGTTACACAACTGCAACTGCTTATCTATTCTTGAATGGTATATCCAACACCACGCACGGTTTTAATGTAGCTTTTTTGGCCTTTAACATCAAGCTTGCTCCGTAGATAGCGGATATAGACATCTACGATATTTGTCTCGGTCGCACTTTCATACTTCCAAACACTTTCCAACAATTGCTCACGAGTCAATACTTTCTTGCTTCCCATAAGTGTCGCCAAAAGGTCATACTCACGGCGGGTCAGAGCAATCATCTCTTCACCACGATAAACCGTGTGATGTTCAACATCTATCCTAAGATTGCGGTAGGTCCTTGGAACTTTCATCAGACTACAGTGTTGATCAATGAAGTCCCGACCTCGGAAGATCGCCGAAATACGCGCTACCAGATTTTCGATAAGGACTGGCTTATAGATGTATGAAACTGCAAAACGCTGAACAACTTCCAGCTCTTCTTGCAAGTCTTCCCAATGATCTAAAATCATGATGACTGAGGCAGGTTTAGTTCGACTCAATTTTTCTGCAAAATCCTGAGCCATCATATCTCCCAGATTAACGTTCAATAAAATCAAATCATAGTCTGTCTGAAGAGCCATGGAGAGGGCTTTTTGCCCCTCCTCTACCAGATCAACCCGATACTGCTCTTTTTGGAGTTCCAAACTTAAAAAATGAGCTAGATTTCGTTCTTTCTCAAGTAATAAAATCCGTTTCCCCATGGCTGACCTACTTATTTTTCGTCATACCAAGAGTAGTGGAAGGTTCCTTCTTTGTCTTTACGTTGGTAAGTGTGAGCACCAAAGTAGTCACGTTGTGCTTGGATCAAGTTAGCTGGAAGGTCAGCTGAACGGTAGCTATCAAAGTAAGTAATAGCTGCTGAGAAAGTTGGCACTGGCACACCTGCTTGAACCGCAAGAGCTACGATATCACGTACTGCTTGTTGGTACTTAGCAGTAACATCCAAGAAGTATTCATCCAAAAGAAGGTTGGCAAGGTCTGCATCACGGTTGTAAGCATCTGTAATCTTTTGCAAGAAACGAGAACGGATGATACAGCCATCACGCCAGATAGATGCGATATCTGCAAATGGCAAGTTCCAGTTGTTTTCTTTAGAGGCTACACGCAATTGAGCAAATCCTTGTGCGTATGAAATGATTTTTGAGAAGTAAAGGGCTTGACGGATCTTTTCAATCAATTCAGTCTTGTCTCCTTCAAAGTTGAAGGCAGCTGGTTTTGGAAGCACCTTGCTAGCATGTACACGTTCTTCTTTGTAAGTTGAAATGTAGCGTGCAAACACTGACTCAGTAATCAGTGACAATGGTACACCAAGGTCAAGAGATGATTGGCTCGTCCATTTACCAGTTCCCTTGTTACCTGCAGCATCAAGGATGTAGTCTACGATTGGTCCATCTTGGCCTTCATCGTCTTTACGGCTCAAGATATCAGCTGTGATTTCGATCAAATAGCTGTCTAATTCACCCTTGTTCCACTCAGTAAAGATTTCAGCCATATCCTCTGCAGAAAGGCCTAGCAAGTGTTGCATCAAGTCATAGCTTTCTGCGATCAATTGCATATCACCGTACTCAATACCATTGTGAACCATTTTCACATAGTGACCAGCTCCATCAGGACCGATGTAAGTCACACATGGTTTGCCATCTTCTGGTGCTTTAGCTGAGATTTCTTCAAGAACATCCGCAACCAATTCGTAGGCTTCTTTTTGTCCACCAGGCATGATAGAAGGACCTTCAAGGGCACCTTTTTCACCACCAGAAACCCCAGTACCGATAAAGTTGATACCAGAGTTTGCCAATTCTTCATTACGACGGATGGTATCTTTGTAGAAAGTGTTTCCTCCGTCAATCAAGATATCACCCTTGTCAAGGTGTGGAAGAAGGGCTTGGATAGTAGCATCTGTACCAGGTCCAGCTTGAACCATCAGCATGATACGACGAGGTTTTTCGATTGAGTTTACAAAACTTTCAACGTCATAGCTTGGTACAAAATTCTTTTCAGGATGGCAAGCAATCACATCTTCCGTTTTTTCTTTACTACGGTTGTAGATAGCAACTGTGTAACCACGTGATTCAATATTAAGGGCAAGGTTACGACCCATTACGGCCATACCTACGACACCAAAGTTAGCTTTTGTCATTTGACACTCCTCTTGTTTCATTTGTTTTATTTTATCATTTTTACTTTTGAAAAGAAAGAATTTTGTAACGACTGCTTAGTAGTCCAAGTCATCCGCATGACCAGCGCCATTTCCGACAAAGTAGCCTGTCTTACAGTTAAGGGTAAAGAGATAGGTTCCATCTGGCTTATAGAGGTTGTAATAACCATTGCCGTTAACGATATTGACACGTTCAAGGATATATTGGTCTCCAGTGATATAGCCACGTGAACGTGAAGTCGCTAGAATTTGTTCCAAGACACCATCCGCAAAATCCCAGGCAGAGTTATTACTATCATCAATAGCAGACTGATTATAGGCAACACGACTGGCACTTCTTTGAACAGCAACCCCTGCACTCGAGAGACCCATATTGACTTCACTGCGACTACTTCTAGTCTCATTTGAACTACTTGGTTTTGGCTCACTAGTCGTATTTGAACTTGCTTGACTTGAACTTGAGCTGCTAGTTTGACTTGAACTTGAGCTAGAAGTACTTGTTTGCTGGCTCTTACCAAGACTGATAGCCTTATCTAGCACTTTATCAAGCTCCGTATTTCCAGTTTTAATATCCGTAAATTTAGCATCCGATTTGGCTTTGGCATTGGTATCCAACACACCATCCACAATAGCTGGTTTCTCAAATTGAGCATTGACATCTTGAATAGCCTTGATTTGCGTTGCTAGACTATCATATTTAGATTTGGCAAGCGTATGTTCACGACTACCTTCCAGCTTATCAAGTAAGGTTTTGAGTTGACTCAGTTTATCAAACTGGCTATTTTTCAAAGCCGTTTTATTGCTATCTGTGTAAAAGGCGTCATAAAGTGTATTAAAATCATCCACATCCGATTGATTGGCTGTAGTTGATTGAGAAGTTTCAATTTCCTTGGTCGAACGAGCCACTTGACGGTAGACATAATAAGCACTGACACAAATAATTACTGATACAAGCGCCAAAACGGTCAAAATAAAGCCTTTTTTACTTTTCTTTTCTGAGTCCTCTTGATCCAGACGAGAAAGGTTTTGCTCCTCTTCCACTTCTTCAGTCATTTCTGTTGGATTTTCATCATCTAGCAATAGAGGATCCAAGCCTTGCTCCTCATCGTCCAGAGGCAAGGGTAGTAAGATGTCTTCAGAAGATGGAACTTCCTCCGAAGAAGCTTCTGACTTCTCTACAGCCTCACGCATCTCTTGAATTAAATCATCCAGACTCTGAGTTTCAACGAACTCCTCTTTTTTGTATTGACGAGTCGCAAACTTATCCGCCTCAATTTCATCTCTGTGTTGCTTAACATACTTGTCCAAAATGGAATCCTCAGGCAAGACTCCTGCTTCCACTTCTTCATTTTTACGAATAGCTTGACCAACTGTTAGCTCTTTTGCTTCATCAAAATCAAATTGCGGTTCTTGACCTTCTTTTTTATGACGATTTCGTCTTTTTTTACTCATGAGTATCCCTTTCTATTTTACCTCTTGCCGTTTGACACGCTGACCAAAATATTGATATAGATCCACTTTCAAGGTTCCGTTGTATAACTTACGCTTCTTATCTGCTTGGCTACCATACTTGCTTTCAAAAGCTTCATCACTAGTCAGGATAAATTTGCTCCAAGTTTTCAGCGGTGCAAATACTTGCCCCATCTCAGCATAGAGCTTGGTCACCCCTGCATCATCTGACAAACGTTCACCATAAGGCGGATTGGAAATGATTACTCCATTGATTTTATCGGAACGTAAATCCTGCACGCGCATCTGCTTAAAAGTAATGTCTCCTGCAACACCAGCTGCCTGAGCATTGGCCTTAGCAATTTCCACCATGCGAGCATCAATATCACAGCCCATGATATCCAGCTCAAGCTCACGGTCTACTTTTTTAGCCACTTCTGTGCGCACTTCTTGAATCAAGCGATCGCTGATCCAGTTCCATTCCTCAAATGCAAAAGAGCGACGAAGACCTGGCGCCATCTTTCTAGCAATCATAACTGCCTCAATACAGAAAGTCCCCGAACCACAGGTCGGATCAATCAAAGGCTTGTCTGGATACCAGTTAGAAAGTTGTAAAATGGCTGCTGCCATATTTTCCTTGATAGGAGCGCCACCTTTTTCGGTACGATAACCACGTTTAAAGAGGCTAGACCCGGTCGTATCAATCATGACAGTTGCCACATCTTTGAGAATAGAGACCTCAATCTTAAACTCTGGGCCATTCTCCATCAGAGGAACCCCTTCTGGGCGAGCATAGTGTTTCTGCAATTTCTTGACAACAGCTTTCTTAGAAATAGCCTGAACACTGGGCTCATTGTGAAGTTTGGACTTAACACATTTAGCTTTTGAAATCGGGAACCGAGCTCCAAGTGGTAAATAATTTTCCCAATCTAAAGCGAAAACTCCCTGAAATAGCTCTTCAAAAGTCTTAGCTGGGAACGTTCCTACGATAATTTTGATACGATCTGCTGCCCGAAGCCAAAGGTTGGTTTCGATAATAGCTCTCACGTCTCCTTGAAAACGAACACGTCCATTTTCAACCTGACAATCGTAGCCCAACTCTCGCACTTCACGACCAACGACAGCCTCAAGCCCTGCTGCCACAGTTGCAATTAAATTAAATTCTTTTTTCATGTTACAGTCTTGCAAGACCTTTCTATATGTCCACTTTAAAAAATGAGGTTGAGAAAATTTCTCAGCCCCAACCTATATGCAATTTTCTATAAGCCATGTTTTGTTCCAGAAGTGACTAGGACCACTTCCTTCGATAATCATCTGTCTACCACTAACAGCTCTAGCTGATAGCAGTCAGAATACTACGTTCGTTTCCGCGTACTCCATGCCCCGACCAAAATTTGGGTTGCTAGCTTGAGGGGTTTACCGCGTTCCACTCTCTCTGTTTCCAGAAAGACTCCGTCACTGTGGCACTTTCAAGCCTACTCTGGCCTATCCAAGGACTTAGCCATTTCAACTGCCGTAACGATTTCTCGTCCCTAGGCTTATGGTTTCGCCTAGCACAAACACTACAGGCATCACAGCCTGTGCTAGCATGGACTTTCCTCATGAGAAGCAATTCTCCTCACGCGATTATCCAAAAATTGCACATCTCAAATAACTACTTAAAAATCTGAGTTATCTAAAATTTGTTTACCAAAAACTTCTTTTTCCAATCTATTCAGGCGTTTCAAAATATCAAAATTCGTCATAGAACTTGTAATTGCCGCTTCAAGGGGTTCTGCTTGAACTGGTGAAGGTTTCGGTTTACGAGTTAATTCTTCCTTCAAATCCGCAATTTCCTGACGAAGTGACTTGACCAAGGCAGCATAGGTTTCATAGTCCTTGATGACATCGTCTAAAAACTCGTCAACTTCTACTTTATTATAGCCACGGACTTCACGTCCAAACTCTTGTTCAAAAATATCTTTCGCTGAAAAAATAATACTTGCCATGTCTCTCTCCATTCTCGCTTGCTAGTATTATTATATAAAAAAAGGCAAACAAAAATCAAGGTCAAAGCTTCAATTTTCGGAAAAATTTTCAGCAAGTTCATTTAATTGATCAAATGTTAATCTCTTTATAAAATAGTCCTCTTGATTTTTCATCTTTTGGTAAAAATAAGCTAGTTTTGTTTCATTTTCTTCATCATAAAAAAGATAGGAACTAGTCGTGTTTTCCAGCAAAAACTGCTGGTAATCTCTTAACTGCCCCTTGTGTTCATAGCGAGGATAAGCATATTTGACAAAGTCTACCTGCTTAAAGCGACTCAGTTTCATCTGATTGCCTTCATTCCAATTTTCCCCATGGGTTTCAAAAGCAAAAATGGTGGCCAACTGGAAACCGTATTCGGTTTTCATCTCCTGAGCAACCTCTAAAACCCAATATTCAAAACCCAAACTTCCTGTAAACACAAGCCAAGACACCCCATCTGCTGCCATAGCCTCTAAATCTTTACGTATCGCTTTTTTAATCAATTTAAAACGAGGATCCTTATCAGAAAATAAACCCAAATCAAAAGCAGAATAGCCTAAAACCAAAGCTGTAGCCATTTTTAACCCTTTCTGTGCAAATTATGGTATAATAAAGTGATGTTATTGTACCAATAAGGAGAATTATGGTCAACTATCCACATAAAGTTTCATCACAAAAAAGACAAACATCTCTTTCTCAACCCAAAAATTTCGCAAATCGAGGAATGTCTTTTGAAAAGATGATCAATGCTACCAACGACTACTATTTGTCTCAGGGCTTGGCTGTTATACATAAGAAACCAACTCCTATTCAAATCGTACAAGTGGACTATCCACAACGAAGTCGTGCCAAGATTGTTGAAGCCTATTTTCGACAAGCTTCAACGACGGACTATTCTGGCGTTTATAATGGATATTACATCGACTTTGAAGTCAAGGAAACAAAACAAAAACGTGCGATTCCGATGAAAAATTTTCATCCACATCAGATTCAGCATATGGAACAAGTCCTTGCCCAACAAGGAATCTGCTTTGTCCTTCTTCACTTTTCTTCTCAGCAAGAAACCTACTTATTGCCGGCATTCGATTTGATTCGCTTCTATCATCAAGATAAGGGACAAAAATCAATGCCGCTTGAATATATTCGAGAATATGGATATGAAATCAAGGCTGGTGCCTTCCCTCAAATTCCTTATCTCAATGTTATCAAAGAACATTTATTAGGTGGTAAAACAAGATGAACAAACCAACGATTCTGCGCCTAATCAAGTATCTGAGCATTAGCTTCTTAAGCTTGGTTATCGCAGCCATTGTCTTAGGCGGAGGAGTTTTTTTCTACTACGTTAGCAAGGCTCCTAGCCTATCCGAGAGTAAACTAGTTGCAACAACTTCTAGTAAAATCTACGACAATAAAAATCAACTCATTGCTGACTTGGGTTCTGAACGCCGCGTCAATGCCCAAGCTAATGATATTCCCACAGATTTGGTTAAGGCAATCGTTTCTATCGAAGACCATCGCTTCTTCGACCACAGGGGGATTGATACCATCCGTATCCTGGGAGCTTTCTTGCGCAATCTGCAAAGCAATTCCCTCCAAGGTGGATCAACTCTCACTCAACAGTTGATTAAGTTGACTTACTTTTCAACTTCGACTTCCGACCAGACTATTTCTCGTAAGGCTCAGGAAGCTTGGTTAGCGATTCAGTTAGAACAAAAAGCAACCAAGCAAGAAATCTTGACCTACTATATAAATAAGGTCTACATGTCTAATGGGAACTATGGAATGCAGACAGCAGCTCAAAACTACTATGGTAAAGACCTCAATAATTTAAGTTTACCTCAGTTAGCCTTGCTGGCTGGAATGCCTCAGGCACCAAACCAATATGACCCCTATTCACATCCAGAAGCAGCCCAAGACCGCCGAAACTTGGTCTTATCTGAAATGAAAAATCAAGGCTACATCTCTGCTGAACAGTATGAGAAAGCAGTCAATACACCAATTACTGATGGGCTACAAAGTCTCAAATCAGCAAGTAATTACCCTGCTTACATGGATAATTACCTCAAGGAAGTCATCAATCAAGTTGAAGAAGAAACAGGCTATAACCTACTCACAACTGGGATGGATGTCTACACAAATGTAGACCAAGAAGCTCAAAAACATCTGTGGGATATTTACAATACAGACGAATACGTTGCCTATCCAGACGATGAATTGCAAGTCGCTTCTACCATTGTTGATGTTTCTAACGGTAAAGTCATTGCCCAGCTAGGAGCACGCCATCAGTCAAGTAATGTTTCCTTCGGAATTAACCAAGCAGTAGAAACAAACCGCGACTGGGGATCAACTATGAAACCGATCACAGACTATGCTCCTGCCTTGGAGTACGGTGTCTACGATTCAACTGCCACTATCGTTCACGATGAGCCCTATAACTACCCTGGGACAAATACCCCTGTTTATAACTGGGATAGGGGCTACTTTGGCAACATCACCTTGCAATACGCCCTGCAACAATCGCGAAACGTCCCAGCCGTGGAAACTCTAAACAAGGTCGGACTCAACCGCGCCAAGACTTTCCTAAATGGTCTCGGAATCGACTACCCAAGTATTCACTACTCAAATGCCATTTCAAGTAACACAACCGAATCAGACAAAAAATATGGAGCAAGTAGTGAAAAGATGGCTGCTGCTTACGCTGCCTTTGCAAATGGTGGAACTTACTATAAACCAATGTATATCCATAAAGTCGTCTTTAGTGATGGGAGTGAAAAAGAGTTCTCTAATGTCGGAACTCGTGCCATGAAAGAAACGACAGCCTATATGATGACCGACATGATGAAAACAGTCTTGAGTTATGGAACTGGACGAAATGCCTATCTTGCTTGGCTCCCTCAGGCTGGTAAAACAGGAACCTCTAACTATACAGACGAGGAAATTGAAAACCACATCAAGACCTCTCAATTTGTAGCACCTGATGAACTATTTGCTGGCTATACGCGTAAATATTCAATGGCTGTATGGACAGGCTATTCTAACCGTCTGACACCACTTGTAGGCAATGGCCTTACGGTCGCTGCCAAAGTTTACCGCTCTATGATGACCTACCTGTCTGAAGGAAGCAATCCAGAGGATTGGAATATACCAGAGGGGCTCTACAGAAATGGAGAATTCGTATTTAAAAATGGTGCTCGTTCTACGTGGAGCTCCCCTGCTCCACAACAACCCCCATCAACTGAAAGTTCAAGCTCATCATCAGATAGTTCAACTTCACAGTCTAGCTTAACCACTCCAAGCACAAATAATAGTACGACTACCAATCCTAACAACAATACGCAACAATCAAATACAACCCCTGATCAACAAAATCAGAATCCTCAACCAGCACAACCATAACATTTATCACCCAGATTTTTCTGGGTGATTTTGTCATAGCACTATTGTATTTATGTGCTTAACAAAAGCCTGAGAAGACATCTTCTCAGGCTTTTTCTGTACTATAAACCTCATTGGAAAAGATAGAGACTGCTTCCGTAATCTTGTTAAGAGGTTTTACTAAATACTAGTCTTTCTTCGTTTTTACTACAAAGAGAGCAGATAGGGCTAGGCTAACACCTGCTAGGAAGAGGGCTGTGTCAGATTGACTCTCACCTGTTGCTGGCAAGATTTGTTCAGGTGTTTCTGGTCTAGCTATTTCTTGCTTATAATCTGGCGTCTTACCTTGATCGGAAGCTAAAGAGCTAAGTTTAAACTCAGGTTTCTCTACAGTTGGAGCATCTGGTTTCGTAGCAGAATCTTTTAATTGGTTGAGATAATCTGCAAAGTATTCCACCATTCTTTCCGTCAAGAGATGGTTATTCGTCGCATATTTCATGCTTGCCTGAACGCTAGCTACTTCCTCTTGATTGTCTTTGTCTGTTAATTTCTGAGCCTTAGCCAAAGCTGCTTCATAGCCTGACAAGTCAAGAGGTGTTTCTGCTACCTGTGGACGAGTAAAGATGAGTTCCGCTGCAGATTGGTACTTATCGCCACCATCTCCGTAAGTCTTAGTACCTGTAAGGACAATTTTCTTAGCCTTAATTGTCTTACCAAAATCAATGTCTTTTGGCTTATTGTTATCTGGCCAATCAGTTGCAGTAAAGGTATGCTCCTTGCCAGACTCATCTGTCACAACAAGTTTCACATCACGCAAGTTACCATTTGAACCTGATCCACGTGGAACATAACGAAGTCCAGTGATTTCAGTTGCTTCTTTCAAGACCATGGTTGCAGGCTTGCCTACATCTCCTCCGCCCCATGATGTATGCCATAAACTAGATAAGTTTCCATCAAAGGCATTTGCAAGACCTTCTTGAGCCTGAGCTGGCGCATCCAAACTTGCAAAGTCTTCTGCTACCAAAGCCGTTTTCTTCTGAACCAAAGCATTCTTCAAGGCTTCAATCTTGGCAATCTCTGCACGCGCTTCTTCCACACTGATATCATCATCGGCCTGACTGAGGTTAAAGACCGCCTCTTTCAAAGCATCCATAGACTCTTTGGTGTAGTTAGTCATGGCAACCGTTGGCAAGTAGTTCTTCAGAGCATTTTCTGTCAACATCTTACCTGTTAGGGTAATTTCTTCGATTTGAAGATTATCCATCATGAAGTCGTTATAACCACGGAAGTTGGCATTTCCACCAGAATCACCACGAGTATTACTTGCATTTCCAGTTGAGTAGATACCTACCCAAGTATCCCCTGTTTCTGCACCTGTCACGAGGAAGGTTGCCTTCTTGGCTTTCTTAGAATCTGTCCAAGTATTTGGCAATTCATGCATTTCCAAGTTGCTTGCTTGAGTACCACGACGACCTGACTGGAATTCTCCCTTACCGACTACAAAAGCATAGGTATTGTCTGAACCTGCTTCGTATTCAAAGGTTACACGGTAGGTCTTACCTGCTTCAAAACGGAAGTTTTGCGGAATAGTTTGGTAAACCAAGTTACGACGGCTCACTAGTCCATTTGTCTTGAGTGACCAATTTCCTTCGATAACATCATCGACTTTCTTACCATTCCAACCACGTTGTGTATATGGATCGTGTTTTTCAGACAAGTGAGTGCGGTTATCTTCAACACCTTCAACACCACCCACTACAAATGGGAAGATACCCTGAGCAACATTTTCAAAGTCTTGCTTGAAGGTGCCTTTACCTGTATCATGCTTGTCTCCGTACATGCTTGAATTGTTTTCAAAGGTACGAATTTCATCAAAGTAAGTTGCTTGATCACCAGCTTCACGACTCAATGTCAGAGTAACATTTGAGACGTCCGATCCAGTTGTAAAGAAGGCGTACATGTTTTGGAAGTAACTTGTATCGTCAACTGTAGCATTGTCACGACGTGTATTGTGGGCGTAGGCTTTTACATAGTTGAGGGCGAGAGACTTATTGGTATAAGTAGTCACTTCTTTTTCACCAGTATTCACAGTGATACTTGCCTTGGCATTACTACGGTTATCGACACCGACATAAACGGCATACTTGGTATTTGGTTTCAAGCCAGTTAATTTCTGAGTGAGACTAACTTTTTCTTTGTTTCCTTGAATACGAAGCATATCGTTTGCCCCTTGAGACTTGACAATTTCTGCCTTAGAAGCATCGCCTGAAATGGTCCAATGTTTCAAGGTACCGCTATTAAATCCTTGGTCATAGATGTGCATGCCTTCACTCCATGACATTTCAGGATTGGTTTGTTTCGAACGATAGAGAACGTATGGTTGATTTGCTAGAAGATCTAGGGTAATTTTACCATCTTTTACAGTTAGTTCCTGCTCTTCTGTCTTACCTTGGTCAGTTAGCTTGTAAAGGTAAACCTTGCTCTTTGCCCAATCGCTTGGAAGGGTCCAAGTTGTTGCACCAGTCTGCGTATTGAAGTAGTACATCTTTTCCTTATCAGTAGAAAGTTTCTTACCATTCGCATCCCAGTTCCAAGGAGTCAAGTAAGCTGAACCATCTTGGATGACACGTCCGTTGAGAGTTACTGTACGTTCGCGATATTGTGGGCTATTGACATCATTTGACTTACGAGTTACAACTACTTTATTATTGTCAGCATCTACCAATTCCACTCGCATTTCTGGAGTCCATTTATAGGTGCTACCGTTATCGGTCATAGTCACCGGTGTACCATTTTCCCATTTACTTACAGTGAAGTGTTGGAAGTACTTGGTCATGACGTCATGGGCAAATAAGTTGGTTACATAGCCATTGTAGTCACTTCTTCCTTGCCAGCCTTCAAAGTCTTTCATGCTGTAGCCACCTAGCAGTGGATAGTTGGCTGCACCACCATAACTTCTGTAGTCCCCAACCCAAGCATCTTTTTGGTGGTTACGGATAAAGCGGGTGATGGCACTGTTGATACCTTTATTGGTGTAGCCACCGTAAGTCAAGTCAGCTGCCCAGTGATGGAAGGTAGAGTCGTACTCACCACCATGGCCCCACTCGATCGCAAAGCGCCAGCCTTGTTTGTTAATTTCTTTAGCAAGAACGTGGGTAGCCCAGGCACCGTTATCACCTGATTGACCATTACCCCAAACGTCCACATAGATAAAGTCGAGACCGTCACCAAGTTTTTTCTTCAAATCTTCCCAACGTGCCAAACGACCATGAGCTAGGTCATAGGCAGCATCAATGTTGATACCTTGATCTAGCCAGTTCCAACCATAGCTATAACTTCCATCTGGATTCTTACGGAGAATTTTTTCATTGAAGTATTTAGACTCAGGATAAGTTTCTGAAGCGTTAACGTGGATACCTAGATGAGCTCCATATTTCTTAGCCTTCTCAATTAGGGTCTTGAAGTCTTCGACACCACCGATACGCTTACCAATATCAGCATAGTTCAAGTGACCAGAGTCGTGACCTTCACTACCATATCCTTTAAGGAGAACACCTTGCCCAAGACCATCTGTATGGAGATTGATTTTCTTGATACCATCCAAGGTCATAAGGAATGGGTTTTGTGCTTGAGAACCAAAGTTCATCGCGATACGGTAAGCTGTGATATCCTTAACTTTTTCCCAACCTTGAGGGTTGTTCATAATGCTACGATAAGCAATGGCACCATCTTGCCAATCAACTTTCTTGTCTGCATTGGCATCTTCAGTGATAACAACCTTAGCACTTGGAAGTTCCTTCGTGTATTCTGGGAAAACAATGCCCTTATAAGCTTTTTCCCATTGCCATTCAGAGCTGTGGATTCCTACATAGTTGGCATTTCCGACTGTTTCTTTATAAGCTGTCAAACGAGTCCAGTCATTCGAACCACCACCATAGCTATTTTGAGAGTTACTCCAAACACCAGCAGCAAGCTTATCTGTAGAAACAAATCCATACATGTAACCCTTGGCTAAGTCTTTCATTGGATTGGTTACATCGATATGATCATCTCCGCTGACATGCGTATTGTTTGACATGGTTGCCCCATCAAACTTAGCTCCAGTTTGATCACTAGAAACAGAGACTAAAGCATTGCCGAGGAAACTAATAGAAGAAAGTAGTTTTCTTTCGTCATCAATCTTTTGACCTGGAGTGACTTGATTGTGGTTGACAATCTTGGTCACATCAAAGTGCAATTGATTGTCCACAACTTGCAAGCGTACTGTCATTTCCGCATTGATTAAGTGAGCATCATCGCGAAGCTTCATCAAGTACTCTGCTGTTGTCTCATTGATTTTCTTATAAGTGACTTCAGGGGTGATTCGGTGGTTATTGATAAAGACTTGGTTGAACTGTTGCACCTGTCCTGGCAAAGTATGTCCATTCAAGGTGTATTCCTTGACACGAGGGAAGGCTTGGTCAATTACTGCTTTGAGGACCTTAGACTGAATCGTGTCATAAGTCACCTTGCTATCATCAACTTCAGGACCTGTTTCTTTTTCAGCAGGGGTATCCTCTGTTTTTACCCCCTCTTGGTTATCCGTTTTAACGCTAACAACTGTTCGCTCATCGTCATAAGAGCCCGCCTTGAGAAGAATCTTCTTCTCATTTTTAAGATGGTCATTGACCGCAGCTGGTAGAGTCACTGTGTCAAAGAGATTGACATCGTTATTGCTGGCATTTAGCTGACCGTCTGACTTGAGAGTGATAGAGAGACGGTTTGTTGATCCTGTTTCAGGAGCAGCAACACGGTTGCCTTTATACCATGTGCTATTACCTGGAGTTTTGTATTCCCAGAACCAACCATCCTTGTCATAACCGACAAAAACATTGTTCTTGGTATCTTTAAATTTCAGGAAGACACCAAAGCGTGATTTGCCCTTTTCAGAATCTTCTTTGAAGGTTAAATCAACAGTTGCATTTCCATTGGCATCAACGGTCAAGCCCTTCTTTTCAAACAGGGCTGGTTTACCTGCGTTATCATTTTGAGCAGTTGAGGATAGTTGGTTGTAGCGGACACCTTTTTCTTCTCGGATAGTGACTGTTCCCTTTTGTTCTTTTTTCTCTACCGTTTGCCATTCAGGGGTTACCGTCTTAGGTGTTTCAGGTTTAGCAGCTGCAGGTTTATCCTCTTTTGGTTTTTCTTCAGCCGGTTTTTCTTTTTCAAGTGCTAATAGTTCTTCTTCTGTCTTAGGTCCATCTGTAACTTCTGGAGAACCTTGGTCTTCTCCCACCTTAGGCGCTTCAAAATCACGTCCATCATTCTCTTTTGCTGTTGCAAGAGCAGTAGCTAAATCAGCTGGTAAGTTCGCCGTGGAACCAGACTGCACGCTATCTGCAAGAACCGGACTTGTCCCAAAGAATGCAGCTCCAATCATAACAGAAGCAACACCTAATGAAAATTTCCGAATACTATATTTACAACGTTTTTCAAATAATCCTTTATTCATAAACTTCTAAATCCTTTCATTTTTTAGCAAGCGTTTACATTTCCTTTTTAAAAAATACTCCTTCCTCTGAAAGTGCAATGCTTAACCCTGATAAGTAAAAAATAATTATACTTTTAATATAACAAATAATAACTGATAAAGCAATAGGAAACAAGTAAAATTAACAAAAATTTTCTCTATTCTGACAAAAAGAGGCTCCAACTTTTGGGGGGCAGTACATTTAGAATCTTTCTTTACAAATGTAAAAAGGATTCAGCATTCAAGAGAAATACTAAATCCTTTCTTATATTTTGCAACAGTTATTTCACATGTTTTGCGAGATCTTCTTGAGCCTTTTTATTAGACTCTTCTTTTTCTTTCATCCATTTTTCCTGAGCTTTTTGGTATTCATCTACAGTGACTGCCTTGTCTTGAAGTTCCAAGTATTTATACAAGACTGGTTCACTTGCACCTTTATTTCCTGACAATGCAAATGGTATTGTAAATGGTACCATCTTAGACAAGATTGGGCGCCCTGTACGAGATGTAGTTGGAATAATCAAAGCACTATCTGTCAACCAAGCTTGGGCTGCAGCGTATTTATCATAGCGTTTAGCAACATCTGTAGCCTCATCACCAGCCTCAGTGACCAATTTTTCGTAGTCATATAGACCTACTTTTTTAGCAGCTACATTATCTTCCCCTGAGTCAAACCCTAAATATGTTTTAGTACTTTCTCCTACAGATGGTTTGATGATATCAAGGTAGGTTGATGGATCGGCAAAGTCTGGACCCCAACCGACATTATCTGATAAATCCCAGTCTTCGCCAGCAGCATTTTCAGCAAAATATGTAATATTGTTTACTTCGTCTTTTTGTAGTTGTTGGATATCAATAATGACATTATCAGCTCCTAAAGTTGCTTCCAAGGATTGTTTCATAGATTGGACGCGCTGAACTTTTGTAGTTGCTGTCTGGTCAACTGGCATATCCAAATGAATTGGGAAAGTCACACCTTCTGCTTGTAAGGCTGATTTAGCTTTAGCAAATTCAGCCTTGGCTTTTTCTGGATTGTAAAGACCATCCTGAGAATCTGCAAGATTAACATCCTTCCATTCATCCCCATAAGTGACCAATTTCTCTTTGACCATATCGCCAAAGTTTTTACCATCTGCTTGAACAAATGTTGGTGGCACAAAGATATTACGTAAGATTTTGCTTGCTCCAGTTTGTCCATTCAACTGAGAGGCATAGGCTGTACGATCAAAACCAAAGGCAATAGCCTGACGGAAATCCTTGTTTAAGAGAGCCTTTTTAGTCGATGCCTTTTGTTCATCGCTGGTCTTAGATGTGTATTTATAGGACTGACGGTCAATATTTGTACCAACTAGATACGTAATAGAGTCTTGTTGAGTATAGACAATATTGTCCTTCATACTCTTCTCAAGCTCTGCGAAACTTGCACTTGTTGGATAGAGACGAGCTGCTGTAAGGCTACCATCTTTAAAGTTTTCTGCAGGTTTGCTGGTATCTTGACCATCCCAGAATGACAATTTAACTTTGTCAACATGCACATTGTCCTTACCCCAGTAGTTCGGATTTTTCGCAAATTCAACAGAGGATTTGGTCACAATGGATTTCAACAAATAAGGACCGTTATACAAGAGACTACTTGGATCCGTCGCTTTGGCAAAATCATCCCCTTTTGAGTTCAAAAACTCTTCATTAACTGGCGCAAGCACACCCATGGTTGTCTTAGAATTCCAGAAGCTTTCTGGTTTGTTCAAAGTGTACTGAACTGTCTGATCATCCAAAGCCTTAATTCCTACTTGTGAGAAATCTTTGATTTCCCCTTTTACATAGGCATCCAACCCTTTGATTGATTCTTGAACAAGGTAAAGAGCATCTGATTTTTTATCAGCAGCATATTTTAGTCCTGTTACAAAGTCTTGAGCTTTGACTGCCGCGTATTCTTCACCTTCAGAAGTATACCATTTTGCATCCTTACGGATAGTATAAGTGTAAGTCAATCCATCCTTGGATACAGACCAATCCTCAGCCATAGACGGCACAAAGTTCCCGTAGCGATCATTTTCTAGCAAACCATCAACCACGTTACTGGTAATATTTGCTGTCGCAGCCTTAGCAGTTGTCAAATAGTTGAGGTTATCAGGGTCTGTCTCATAAATGTATGAGAATGTCTTCTCACCTTTAGTGCTTGAACCTGATCCAGAGCATGCAGCTAAAGTAGTCGCCGCCAATAATGTCACGCCCGCAAGGGCAAATAGTCTTGAACTTTTCATCATTTTCTCCTTTAAAACTTTCTCTCCATTATAGACTCTTTTCAGAAAGTTGTCAACAGAATTTTCAGAATTTTTGAAAATTATTTTTCAAACAACATCTTTGCAAAAAATATGAATATCATTTAAAAATCCCTCAACTATATCACATAGTCAAGGAATTTTTAATACTATTTCTAAATAAGGCTCTATAATATTTGTAGTGGGTAAATCCCCTATGGATATTATGGAGCCTATTTTTGTGTAGAAAAAAAGTCCCATAAGATCTATAATGAAAAGCGATTAAACAACTCATTAGAAAGATTCATATGGAACAATTACATTTTATCACAAAACTACTCGATATCAAAGACACAAATATCCAAATTATAGATGTCGTCAATAGGGATTCACACAAGGAAATCATCGCCAAACTGGACTACGACGCCCCATCTTGCCCTGAGTGCGGAAACCAATTGAAGAAATATGACTTTCAAAAACCTTCTAAAATTCCTTATCTTGAAACGACTGGTATGCCTACTAGAATTCTCCTTAGAAAGCGTCGTTTCAAGTGCTATCACTGTTCAAAAATGATGGTTGCTGAGACTCCCCTGGTAAAGAAAAATCACCAAATCCCTCGTATCATCAACCAAAAGATTGCTCAAAAGTTAATTGAAAAGATTTCTATGACTGATATTGCCCATCAGCTTTCCATCTCAACTTCAACTGTTATTCGTAAGCTCAATGATTTTCACTTTAAACATGATTTTTCTTGTCTTCCTGAGATTATGTCTTGGGATGAGTATGCTTTTACAAAGGGAAAGATGAGCTTCATTGCGCAAGATTTTAACAATCTCAATATCATCACTGTTCTTGAGGGTAGAACACAAGCTATCATTCGAAATCACTTTCTTCGCTACGATAGAGTTGTCCGATGTCGCGTCAAAATTATTACTATGGATATGTTTAGTCCTTACTATGACTT